>Ga0302324_100001560_pt1 | contig 55285 bp, 49 predicted proteins | sample Palsa_T0_1_FD_201949 | JGI IMG/M metagenome (GOLD analysis project Ga0302324, IMG submission 201949) | Peat permafrost microbial communities from Stordalen Mire near Abisko, Sweden - Palsa_T0_1 | ecosystem: Environmental > Terrestrial > Soil > Palsa > Peat permafrost | place: Sweden: Abisko...
ACGCGCCGGTGCCTGCTGCTGCTGGGCACGATTCTGGATACGCCGGGGTTGGCGGAGCGGTTGCTGGAGGCGTTGCGGCCGGATCTGGCGGAAAAGCATAGTCGCGGGAGCGGGGAAGGGAGGCGAATCCGATGACGTGGTCTGATTTTTATCTGATCTGTTTTGCGGTCGGCTTTTGCTTCAGCTTCTTTTCGTTCATTTTCGGCGGCTCGCGCTTTGGACGTTTGCATTTGCCGCACTTTCACGGGCATGGAGTGGGGCATTTGCCGGCGGCGCATGGGCCGGTAGGTCATGTTCCGGCCGGGGGCGGTCACGCGGGAACGCACAGTACAGCGCGGGGGTCGGGAGTTTCGCCGTTCAATCCGCCTTCGATTGCGGCGTTTCTGGCGTGGTTTGGAGGCACGGGATATCTGCTCACTCGGTTTTCCGCGGTGTGGGTGGGCATGGGATTGCTGTTGTCGTCGATGGCCGGACTGATTGGAGGAGGAATCATTTTTCTCTTTCTCGCCAAGGTGCTGATCTCGGACGAGGAGTATCTGGACCCGGCGGATTTTGAGATGGTCGGCGTGCTGGGCAAGCTGTCGGTGCCGATTCGCGAAGGTGGAACGGGCGAGCTGATTTATTCGCAGATGGGAACGCGGCGGGTGTGCGGAGCGCGCAGTGAAGGCGGCTCCGCGATCGCCAAAGGAGCGGAAGTGGTGGTGACGCGCTATGAGAAGGGAATCGCTTATGTGAGTTTGTGGAGTGAGATGTCGGGAGAAGCGGGCGAAACTAGCGCTCGGGGTTAGTTGTGGCGTTGTGGCTGGCTTGGTGCGTCAGACATTGTGAGCGTTTTGTATTCTGCCGCGATTCGGGGTGCCCCGCTGGAGTTCAAGGGCTTTCACCACAGAGGGCACAGAGGATCACGGAGGAGACGGCGACTCATTTCGCAAAGGGGAGGCGTTATGCCGGAGATGTCGAGGGTAGTCGAGATTTGGATTTTCGCTGGGCTGGGAGTGATGGTCCTTCTGTTTTTGATCAGCGGAATGGCCCGGCTCTATCGCAAAGCTGGGCCGCACGAGGCGCTCATCGTGTACGGCCTGGGTGGGACGCGCATCGTGAAAGGTCATGGCACGGTGGTGCTGCCCATGTTTCAGATATGCCGCGGGCTGTCGCTGGAACTGATGTCGTTCGATGTGGCGCCGCAGCAGGATCTTTATACCAAGCAGGGCGTGGCGGTGACCGTCGAGGCGGTGGCGCAGATCAAGGTGAAGTCGGATGACGAGTCGATTCGCACCGCGGCGGAGCAGTTCCTGACCAAGAGCGATGACGAACGGCAGGGACTGATCCGGTTGGTGATGGAAGGCCACCTGCGCGGCATCATCGGGCAGTTGACGGTGGAAGAAATTGTGAAGCAGCCGGAAATGGTTTCCGACCGCATGCGCGGCACCTGCGCCGATGACATGAACAAGATGGGGCTGGAAGTGATCTCGTTCACCATCAAAGAAGTGCGCGACAAGAACGAGTACATCACCAACATGGGACGGCCGGACGTGGCGCGCATTAAGCGCGATGCCGACGTGGCGACGGCGGAGGCTGATCGCGACACCGCCATCCGGCGAGCCGTGGCGACACGGGAATCGGCAGTGGCCAAGGCGCAGGCCGATCAGGAGCGGGTTTTGGCGGAGACGCTCTCGCTGGCCAAACAGGCGGAGTCGCAGCGCGATCTGGAAGTGAAGAAGGCGCAGTTTCTGGAGGTCACCAAGCGGCAGCAGGCCCAGGCCGATAAAGCGTATGACATTCAGACCAACATCATGCAGCAGCAGGTGATCGCCGAGCAGGTGAAGGTGCAGCAGATCGAGAAAGAACAGCAGGTCAAGGTGCAGGAAGCGGAAATCAATCGCCGCGAGAAGGAACTGATCGCGACCGTGCTGAAAGGGGCGGAGATTGAGCGTCAGCGGATTGAGACGCTGGCTGCCGCCGAAAAGCAGCGCCTGATCGCAGAAGCTGAAGGCCATGCGTCTTCGATTCGCGCCCAGGGCGAAGCGGAAGCCGAAATCATCTTCAAGAAAGGCGAAGCTGAGGCCAAGGCGATGAACGTGAAGGCTGAAGCGTTCCAGGAATACAACCAGGCGGCCGTGATCGACCGGCTGTTTGCCAGTATGCCGGAAATTGTCAAAGCATTAGCGGCTCCTCTGGCGAACGTCGATAAGATCACGATCGTGTCGACGGGAAACGGGGATACGTCGGGGATGAACAAAATCACCGGCGACATCACCAAGATGGCGGCGCAGGTGCCGGCGCTGTTTGAAACGCTTTCGGGCATGCCGCTGGCGGAGTTGTTAGGCAAGGTGCGGCAGATTGGTGACAAGTCGCCGAAGCCGGTGGATGGGAAGTAAATACGGGGTGGGAATTGGGATCCCACATCTCGCAAACGCAGCGAGAGGTGGGATCCCCAGGTTCACATCCCAGATTCAGCATCCCAGGTTCTGGTCTCGTATCGCCTCACCGAGGCGGAAGCGGAGACCGCGGAGTGAGATATGGCAAACACGTCAAAGTACACCGGAGCAGGCCTGGTTTTGGGAGCGGCGTTGGGTACCGTATTCGGCGTATTGGCGGGACATGTTGGAGTCTGGCTGGCGGTGGGCGTAGCGATTGGCATGGCGCTGGGCGCGACGATCCGGCGCAAGCAAACGGAATGTCCGGAGTGTGCGGAGATCCATCGCACGCATGAGATGAGAAATCCAAGCAACAAGCTAGCGGCTAGAAGCTAGTAGCTGAATCAAGAAGGGGGTTCATTATGGCACTACTGGAGCGGGTTGCAACGTTGGTTCGCGCGAATCTGAACGACCTGATCGATCGGGCCGAAGATCCGGAAAAGATGATCAAGCAGGTGATTCTGGACATGCAGAACCAGCTTTTGCAGGTCAAGACGCAGGTAGCGATTGCGATCGCCGACCAGCATCTGCTGGAAAAAAAGGCGAAAGAAAACGGAGAGAAAGTCGCCGAGTGGATGCGCAAGGCCGAGTTGGCTGTGGACAAGAAAGAAGACGACCTGGCGCGGGCGTCATTGCTGCGCGTGGAAAGCTATCGCGAATTAACGGAGAATTTCGCGCAGCAGGTGGCCGATCAGAAGGCGCAGGTGGAAAATTTGAAGTCGGCGCTGCGGCAACTGGAGCAGAAGTTGACCGAAGCGGAAGCCAAAGCCGACGTGCTGATCGCGCAGCACCGTCGCGCCCGCGCCGTGGGCAAGGCCAGCGATGCGCGCATGGCGTCGGGCGACGGCTCGAAGCAGGCGGCGTTCGACCGCATGAAGCGCAAGGTGGCGCATTCGGAGGCGGTGAGCCAGGCGAAATCGGAAATCGCCGGCGACAATCTGGACGACCGGCTGGCGGCCCTGGAGAAGCATGATCGGATTGAGCAGTTGCTGACGGAGTTGAAGGGGAAGCGGGGGGCGTGAGTTGGCTAGCGATCCAAGGTCTGAGGCGTAACGACCTAGCTGGATCACCGTAATTGGAAGTGGCCATCTCCGAGAGTCAGGAGAGGAGAGATCCTTTTGGCATCGCTAACAGGTGAGAGTTTTTTTTACGCTGGCACAAATCGGTTTGGGATTCGCGGGTTTCAGCAGCTTGGTGATCACACTCCGGCCCCGAACCGACGAGGCTTGGAGCGCCAAACAAGGAATCGGAATGAGATTCATCCTTGAGCATTCTTTTGCAATGGTCTTGTTCGCGCTTATGCCACCGCTTCTCTACTACTGGCTGGGAAATGAGCAGAACGTGTGGCGAATATCGGATGGCGTGCTGGCTTTGTTCTTAGCCATTCAATTTATTAATCATCTTTCTAAGCTGGTCCGATCAATACCTTCCCATCCGCATCTGTTGCTTTTTTGCTATCTCGCCCCAACGGCGATTTTATTCGCGGTTGAAGTCTCTAGGGTTTGGAGTGGGTCGATGCTTTGGTTTGGCACAGGCTTGCTGTACCTGTTGGCGCAAGCTGCCACCCAATTCTGGATCTTCCTGGATTCGTTTTACGAAGCCGCCAAGCAGTGGTTCAGTTCCGTAGAAGGAGAAAATCGGGGATTCTTCTTCACCGTTCCGCTCTAGTCCAGTCTTCGATCTTCAAGTGCTTTACCCGGTGGAATCCGCGGTCGTGCGTGATCAAGGTTGCTTCGGCCGCGAGCGCCTGAGCGGCGATCATCATGTCGAAATTGCCCATGGGGGCGCCCGCATCCTCCAGGGCGCTGCGCAATGCGGCATAATGCTGCGCTGCTGGTGAATCCCAGGGCAGGATTTCGACGCGCAGCAGGAATTCATCGACTGCCTGCTTGAGGCGTGGGGATCCGGCCTTTCGGGCCACGCCAAAACGAAGTTCTGCTTCGGTGATTACGGATACGCCAACCTCAGACATCGGCACTCTTAAGAGTTTCTGGCGCACCTGAGCAACGTTTCCCTTGATGGCGTAGCTGGCGATGTTCGTATCGAGAAGGTAGCGGACGGGCATCTAGAAAAGCTTTCGCTTTTGCGGCGGGCTGGTGTCACGGTCAGACATAAAATCGTGTGGGATATCGAGCGTATCGACGAGGTCGAAGAAGTCCTGCCAGGAATCGGGACGTCGCGAAAGGATAACATCGCCGGTTTCGGGATCGCGACGGACGTAGACCTCAGAGCCCGAAAACCGGAAGTCGGCGGGCAGGCGCACGGCCTGGCTACGCCCGTTGCGGAAAAGCTTGGCGGTGACCGGCATGGGCAGTTCTCCTTAGCTGGTATAGACCAAAGTATATCACATCGCGAACCGCGATTCGTCTCCGGCGTGCTTCGCTTGCCCTGAGTCCGCGATTGCGGTTCGGGGTAGTGGTGCAGTTTAAGAAAGATTTGTATCAGGGCACGCCTTCGAGGCATGCCGTAAGAGCAGAGTAGAAGATCGATCGGCTTCAGCCGCTGCGGCCACGCGGGCCAGGCACAGCGGCTAAAGCCTTTTTCCACGGAGCCGTTTCACGGCATCGCTGAAGCGATGCCCTGATGCGAACCCTCGGACGCAAACTGCGCCACTACCCGGTTCGGCCATCCATTGACGGGGCTGGCCGCATCTCTCTATTCTCGTAGTGATCTGGTCTGGTGGCGATCTCGACTGAGGATGTGGAATGAAGAAGCTTGCTTTTTTGGTGGCGCTGGCGGTGCAGCTGGCGGTGTGCGGATGCGGGTACAACGCTCCGAGCAATGACGTTACGACAACGACGAACGGCGACTGGGAAGCCACGCTTACCGGAGGCACCGGACCCACCAGCCAGATGAATTTTGTGGTGGACTTTTCCGTGACCGATACGACCGGGCAAGCCAGCGAACCACTCGACATCACCAGTTTTTCTTTCTTCAATCAGGGCAGTTGTTTTATTACGGGATATGATCAGGAGGCGGTGAACGGCACGGCGACGGTGTCGACCGCCACGGACGGGACGGTGACGGGGACAGTGACCCTGAACATTACCAACCCACCGACCGGCGCTGTGTTGACTCTGACGGGAAACCTGACGGGTACTTCGAATGGAACCCCGACCACGGAGGGGACGCTGAGCAATGGCGTCGTCGTGGGAAGCTGGACGATGACCCCCGGATCGGGTCCTGCGGCCTGCAGCACGCCGACAAATAATCCTCAACCCCCTTTCCTTATGTGCCAGGGCGCGGCGACCTGCACGGCGCCGTAAACGCGGTCGCGAGACTTTATTCGCCACGGATTTACACGGATTTTCACCGATTAAAAAATCGAGAGTCGTCATTTGGTTGTTTCCTGCTTAATTTTCCGCACTCTCTTTTCGATCTCTTTCTTCCTTGACCGCGCTGCTATACATTGGGAGCCATGAAGCGATCTCTGCAGCAGATTGCGGATGCGATAGGAGTGCGCCTGATCGGCGATGGCGGGGTGGAGGTTGGCGGCGTGGCCAGCATCCGGTCGGCGAAGGCGGACGACCTTGTGTTCGTCGAGGATGAAAAACATCTGGCGGCCGCCATGCAGTCTGGAGCGGCGGCTGTTATTGCGGGAGAGTTTGCTTCTTCGGTGACACCGACGCGGCCGATGCTCATCAGCGATCAGCCGAAGTTGGCGTTTGCGCGGGCGGCGGAGTTGTTGCGGCAGGAAATGTCTAGCAATGGGGGGCCGGCCAGCTTGCACCCGACGGCGGTGGTGCATCCTTCAGTCGTGCTTGAGTTTGGCGTTAGCGTGGAAGCGCGCGCGGTGCTGGGCGAAAATGTGCGCATCGGTTTGGGCTCTCGCATTGGAGCGGGATGCGCCGTTGGCGCTGGCGTCACCATCGGCCGAGGCTCCCAGATTTATCCCAACGTTACGATCTACTCCGGAACGGCGCTGGGAGATCGCGTGATCGTGCATGCGGGCGCGGTGCTCGGGAGCGATGGCTTCGGTTATGTGCGCGATCGGAAGAACGGCCGCTACGAAAAATTTCCGCAGGTGGGAACGCTGGTGATCGAAGACGATGTGGAGATCGGAGCGAATGCCACCGTCGATCGCGGCGCGCTGGAGGAGACTCGAATCCGGCGGGGAGCGAAAATCGATAATCTGGTTCACATCGGCCACAACTGCCAGATCGGCGAGGATGTGGTGATCGCGGCGCAAACCGGGCTTTCGGGGAGCATCATGATCGAGAACGGTGCGGTGCTGGGAGGGCAGGTTGGAATTGGAGAGCATGCGCGCGTTGGCGAAGGCGTGCTGGTGGGCGGGCAGGGCGGCATTCTGCCGCACAAAATTTTGCGCGGCAAAGGCGTGGCGTTCTGGGGAACGCCGGCGCAACCGCTGCGGCAGTATTTGAAGCAACTGGCGGCGGTGGCAAGGTTGGCGAAAAAAGAAAAAAAGGATTAGGCATGGCCCTGATTGTGATTGGCGGACACTCCCGCAGCGTGGGCAAGACCAGCGTGGTCGCCGGCTTGATCGCTGGCCTGCGGGAGTTCGAGTGGACCGCGGTGAAGATTACGCAGCATGGGCATAACATTTGCTCCGCCAACGGGGAAGCGTGCGATTGCGCAACCGGCGATCACAGTTGGGCGATTTCGGAAGAGCGCGACCGGTCGGGTGAGTCTGATACTTCGCGATTTCTAGTGGCCGGAGCCGTGCGGGTTTTCTGGGCACGAACGCAGCAGGGCCGGTTGGCTGAGGCTATGCCTGGGTTGCGGGAGCGGCTGGCGTCGGTCAAAAATGTGATTCTTGAATCGAACAGCGTGCTGCGATTCCTGCGTCCGGATTTGTATTTGACGGTGCTGGACCCGGCCACCGCCGATTTCAAGAATTCCGCGCGCGAGTTTCTGGATCGTGCCGATGGGGTGATTCTGCATGAGGGCGACGGTCCGGTGGCTTGGAGTGAAGTTTCGCTGAAGCCGGTGGCGGGACGGCCGGTATTTCGCATACAGCCGCCGGAGTACGTGACTCCGGAGATGGTGGAGTTTGTGCGGGCGAAACTCACTGTGGCTTCTGCACTTAAGAGCTGAGAGCTGAGAGCTGACAGCTGCATTTGTTATTCTGACGCGTGCGGAAAATCCATCCCAGTGCATGGCTCCTGATTCTGTTGTCGGCGGTTCTGCAAATTCTTATTTTTCCGCTTCCTGGTTTGTACGTACTTTCCTGGGTTGCGCTTGCGCCGCTTATGTTGGCGCTTCTGCGGGCTCGTCGCGCGGGCGAACTGGAAGTTGACGGTTCCTTGCGGCTGCAGCCGGCTTCGGCAGGGCAAGGATTTTTGCTGGGTTATGTTTGCGGAATCCTGTGGTACGCCGGAACCTGCTACTGGATCTACGGCACGATGCGGCAATATGGCGGCTTGAGTACGCCGTGGGCGCTGCTGGCTTTGTTTCTGTTCTGCTGCTACCTGGGGCTGTATCACGGATTCTTTGGGCTGATCCTGAGCGTGCTGGCCAGTCCGCGCGATCACCGGCGAGCGCTGGTGATTGCGCCGTTTCTTTGGGTCGCGGTGGAACTGGCGCGCACGCGGATCACGGGCTTTCCGTGGAACCTGCTGGGAATTGCGCAGGTGGATAATCAGGCTCTGTGTCGTATCGCGGCCTGGACCGGCGTTTACGGGATCTCGTGTGAGATCGTGCTGGTGAACGTTGCAGTGGCGGCCGCGTTCCTGGTGCCACGAGCCAAGCGCGGAGCGATGCTGGCTGCCGCGGTCGCGGCTGGGGCGGCGCTGCAGGCTGGGGTTTTGATCGATGCTCCGGCGGCGAAGGCAGATCGGGTTGCGGTGCTGGTGCAGCAGAATCTCCCGGTCGATGCTAACTGGACGCCCGCTTACTTTCAGCAGACATTGACGGACTTGACCGAACTCACCACCAAGGCAGCGGGCGGCAAGGTCGCGGGAACGGTGAGTCTTATCGTGTGGCCGGAAACGCCGGCGCCGTTTTTCACCACCGATGTGAGGTTTCGCAATGCCGTAAGCCAGATGGCTCGCGATACACACGCGTGGGTGGTGGCCGGCGCCATTGGAAACGATACGGCGCGATCGCAGGATGGCCCGTTCTTTAACTCCGCGGTGTTGGTTGCTCCCGAGGGCGCGTGGGTTGGCCGCTATGACAAGGTTCACCTGGTGCCGTTCGGCGAGTATCTTCCGTTTCCCAGCTTGTTTTCGTTTGCCGGCGGACTTACCAAAGAAGTCGGCGAATCGGCGCGCGGATATTCCCGCGCTCCGCTGGCTGCCGGGGACGAGCAGCTTGGCGTTTTTATCTGCTATGAATCGGTGTTTCCCGATGAAGTGCGCCAGTTCGCTCGCGACGGCGCGCAGGTTCTGGTGAACATTTCAAACGACGGATGGTACGGCGACAGCGGCGCCTGGGCGCAACACCTGAGCCAGACGCGCATGCGCGCCATTGAGAACAACCGTTGGGTGTTGGGCACTGCCGACACAGGAGCGACGGCCTCCATCGACCCGTGGGGAAGAATCGTGGCGCGGGTTCCGCGCAAAGAAAGGATCACGCTGCTTGCGCCTTACGCCCTCAATTCCGTCACCACGTTTTACACCCGGCACGGCGATTGGTTTGCATTTGCTTGTGCGATAATTTCTTTGGGAGCGCTGATTACGCGCTTCACACCTTCAAAAAACCGCAAGGCTGATACCTCATCATGAATCAGGAACTGCTGCAGGAGTACGAGAAACTAAGCAAGAAGGCTCACGATCTTCGGGAGTATCTTTGACGCGGAGAAGGTCCGTCCGCAATTAGCCGAAATTGAAAAGCAGGCCTCCGACCCGAATCTGTGGTCGAATCCACAGCGCTCGCAGCAAGTGATGCGCGAAAAAAAGCGGCTGGAGCACGTGCTCTCGACCGATGCCGACCTGGCGCGCCGGGCCGACGATATTGCCGCCTATTTCGATCTGGCGAAGGAAGGCGAGAACGTGGATGCCGATCTGCAGCGCGAAATCGGAGCGCTCAGCACGCTGATCGACAAACTCGAAACCGAGACGCTGCTTTCCGGGGAGAACGACGCGCGCAATGCGCTTGTGACGATCCATCCGGGAGCGGGCGGGACCGAGTCGCAGGACTGGGCCGACATGCTGCTGCGTATGTATTTGAGGTGGGCCGAGCGGCAGGGCTTTGAGACGATTTTGTACGACTATCAGCCGGGTGAAGAAGCGGGATTGAAGTCGGCCACTTTCGCGGTGAACGGCGAGTATGCCTTCGGATTGCTGGCCGGCGAGATCGGCGTGCACCGCCTGGTGCGCATTTCTCCGTTCGATCAAGCCAAGCGGCGGCATACGTCGTTTGCCAGCGTATACGTGTCTCCGGAAATCGACGACAGTATTGAGATCGTGATCAAGCCGGAAGATATTCGCGTGGATACTTACCGCTCCAGCGGCAAGGGCGGACAGCACGTGAACACGACCGACTCCGCGGTGCGCATCACGCACCTTGCGACCGGATTGGTCGCCAATTGCCAGAACGAGCGCTCGCAGCACAAGAACAAAGAGCGGGCCATGAGCATGCTGCGCTCCAAACTTTACGAGTATGAGATGGAGAAGAAGCGCGCCGCCACCAAGAAAATCGAGGACTCGAAACTGGATATCGAATTCGGATCGCAGATTCGGTCCTACGTGCTGCAGCCTTATCGCATGATCAAAGATCATCGCACCAAGGCTGAGGTCGGCGACGTGGATCGTGTGCTGGATGGAGATTTGCAGCCTTTCATTCGCGCTTACCTGATGGTGCGGAGGGATGAGAAACAGTGAGGGCTTCAACGAAACCGAAACCGAAACCGAAACCACAAGCAAAAGCAGAACCAGAACCAAAACTACAACCGCAACCACAGGGGACACTGAGGACACAGAGGAATCACGAAGTAACGCGGCTTGGGCCTCGATTTTTGCGGGCGTTTCTCTTTGCTGCCGAAAAGCATAAAAGCCAGGCGCGCAAAACTACCACGATTCCCTACATTGCACACTTGTTGGGAGTCGCTTCGCTGGTGCTCGAAGCCGGTGGCGACGAAGATCTGGCGATTGCCGCTCTGCTGCACGACGTGGTGGAGGACTGCGGCGGTGCACCGATGTTGAAAGAAGTGCGGCGGCGTTTCGGGCGGCGTGTGGCCAAGGTGGTCGAGGACTGCACGGACGCGGATACTTATCCCAAGCCGCCGTGGCGCGGGCGCAAGGAGAAATATATTCGCCATCTGAAGAATGCGGACGCTGACACGCAGTTGGTCGCGTGCGCCGACAAACTGAACAACATTCGCTCCATCCTCAGCGACTACCGCGCGATCGGCGAAGCGGTCTGGTCCCGATTCAAGGGCGGAAGGGAGGGTACGCTCTGGTACTACCGTACTTTGCGGGATGGATTCCTACGGCGGAGAATGAATCGTATCAGCCGGGATTTCGATTTGGCGGTTCAGGATCTAGATGTGCTGACGAGCAAAAATCAGTAATTCTTAATCCTTAGCCTGACATTTGAGTTAAAGATCGGCGAGTTAAAGATCGGCGATCCAAAAGCCGACGAACAGAAGGCCGACGAAGCAAAGACCGGCGAAGCAAGAACCGAGGCGTAGACGAATGGCGAGCCTGATCGATCAACTTCGCGCATCAAAGTTGCCGTCCAACATGATGCAGTTCGCCGCCCGCGGAGCGCTGCAGGTGCCGGCGGCCGAGAACATCGAAATCCTGGTGCACCTTGCGCGTCATAACAAGGTGTTCGGCGATCTGGCCCGCATGACTTTGGCGGGGTGGGATGAGAAGTCGTCAATCGCCGCCGCAGCCGATCCGCAAACCTCCACCGAAGTGCTCGAATATTTGATCTCGCCTGATAATGTGCGCCCCAATCTGCTACCGGCGCTGCTGGAGAATCCGTCGGTGAGCCCGGGGCAAATCGCGAAGCTGGCGGTTTCAGCGATGCGGGATCTGATTGAGGTGATGCTGAAGAGTCCGCGTGTGCGCTCTCTGAGAGCCGTGCTGGAGACTTTGAGAGCGAATCCGTACCTGAAAAAGGAGGAAGTCGAGGAGTTGCGCAAGTTGACTGGCGCCGTGCCGGAAACGCCAGTCTTCGAGTCGCCCGCTGAGGCAGCGTCGGGTTCTGCCGAATCGCCTGCGCAAGAGTCTGCTGAGCCGGTGCCTGCTGCCGATAGCGCGTCGCCTCACGACGATGAAGCCGTTTCCACCTACCTGAAAGAACATGCCGAGGCCATCGCCGCTGAAGGCGAAAAACCTTTTCATGTAATCGGGGGAGTCGTCGATTTGCTGCGAGAGAATTACTTTCCGGTGACGCAGGCGGGGAACGTGACGGCACCGGCTGCGGTGCAATCGGTGGTTGCGACTGATTCCCATTCTGCAGGCACTGCGGGTGCCGCGATGAAGCTCGCTCCCCAGAAGGCGGAAGGGGCGCCGAAACGCGAAAACACGCTGCAGAAAATCCATTCGCTCGATGTGAAGGGCCGCATCCAGTTAGCGTTGAAGGGAAGTAAAGAGGAACGCGGGATTCTGATCCGCGACGGGACCAAAGTTGTGGCGATCGCCGTGCTTGAAGCTCCAAAACTTTCCGACGGTGAAGTGGAAAAATTTGCCAGCCAGAAAAACGTGCTGGAGGCGGTGCTGCGCCAGATTCCGCTGAAACGCCGCTTCATGAAAAACTACATCGTGGTGCGCAATCTGGTGGCGAATCCGCGCACGCCGATCGATCTCAGCCTGGGCCTGATGAAGAATCTGCTGGCCCCGGACTTGAAAAACATCTCCGCCAACAAAGAAGTCTCGGAGACCATTCGCAAGCTGGCGATGAAAATGTACAAGCAGAAACTGGAAGCAATGAACAAGAAATAGGAGAAACTTTGGCGTCGTTAGCGCAGCCGGATCCGATTGGCGAGTTGTTGAAGCGCGCGAAGACGATCGCGGTGGTGGGGCTCTCCTGCAATCCATTTCGCGCCAGCCATGGCGTTTCCTGCTACATGCAAAGGCATGGCTACCGCATCATTCCGGTAAATCCGCAGATCGAGGAATGCCTGGGCGAAAAAGCTTACCTGTCACTGTTGGATGTGCCTGACAAAATCGATATCGTGAACATTTTTCGCCGGCCGGAATTTGTCGAGGAGATCGTCGATCAGGCCGTTCAACTTAAAGTTCCCGCGATATGGATGCAGGAAGAGGTGATTCACGAGCATGCCGCTGCGAAGGCGCGCCAGGCAGGCATTTTCGTGGTGATGGACCTCTGCATCCTGAAAGAGCATCGCGCGCGATTCGGATAATCCACGGTTCCGATCAAGACTTGTGATACTTTGGCGGATTGAGGACATTTCTTGTGGATCCCCAAAGCGCTTTGCCGCCCATCGAGCCCGGCGCATCCCCGCAGCCGGTCGTTTCTCAGAACATCGGTCCCCAGAGCCCGCAGCCGTCAACTCTACGGAAAGTGTTCACGGGAAAAGAGGGACTGCGCGCTGGCTGGAGCGCTATCGTCTTCATCCTCATTTTTGCCGGGTTCATGGGTGCGGTCGTTTTCGTTACTCTGAAGTTTGTCCCAGGCAGCGGACGCGCCAAGAACGTCGGCGATATCTCTTTGAAATTGGCTTATGTCAACGAGGGTCTCGCGACAGTTGGAGTGCTGCTGGCTACGTGGCTCATGGCCAAGATTGAGCGCCGCGGAAGAAACTATGGCTACGGAGGCGCGCACAAGCTGGTACTGTTTGCGGGCGGAATCGTCTCCGGAGTGATTCTTATCTCGTTGCTGGTTTTTACGCTTTACAAGGGTGGTCTGCTGGTCGTCCAAGGCCGGCTGATGTTTGGCGGCGATGTGGCGCGATATGGCATTCTCTGGCTGGTGGCTTTCGTTTTCGCCGGCGTGTTTGAGGAGTCCTTAACGCGTGGTTTTCTTTTGTATACCCTGGCGCGCGGCTTCAGCGGTCTTTACCGATGGCTGTTCCGGACTCGACACAGCACAGCGCTGGGCTTCTGGACTGCCGCGGTGATTCTTTCGGTCATCTTTTTTCTCGGCCACACCAACAATCCGGGCGAATCGCCGGTGGGCTTGCTTTCGGTGTTTCTCGCCGGCATGTTTTTCAGTTTGAGCGTTTGGTGGACCGGTTCGGTTTGGTGGGGGATTGGGATGCACGCCGCCTGGGATTGGGGCCAGTCATTTCTATTCGGGGTTGCCGATAGCGGAATCATGTTCCAGCACCATCTGCTCGCCACACATCCTCAGGGCAAGCCGATTCTGAGCGGCGGAACGACCGGGCCGGAAGGCAGCATTTTTGTTCTCGCGGTGCTGGCGCTGGGCAGCCTGATGATTATTTTCACTCTGCCGAAGGGTCGCTACCTGGAGGCGCCGCCGGAGGATCCGTTACCCTAGCCCGCGACCGCAGCCGCTTGATTTCTTCCAGCCGCTCGCGGATGCGCTTCTCGATTCCTTCATTCGTGGGCCGATAGTAGACGCGCCCGCGCAGGTTATCCGGCAGGCACTCCATGCTGGCGACCTTGCCTTCCGCATCGTGGGCGTATTCGTATCCGCGGCCATAGCCGATCTTCTTCATCAGTCCAGTGGCGGCGTTGCGCAGATGCAAGGGAACTGGTTCGGCGGCGGCGTGCTCAACATCCTGCAACACGGAGTTGTAGGCGGTATACAAGGCGTTGGATTTTGGCGCAACCGAAAGATAGACCACCGCCTGCGCCAACGCGAGATTGCCTTCCGGCATGCCGATGAAGTCGACCGCATCGCGGGCCGCCATGCAGAGCGCAAGCGCGTTGGGATCGGCTAATCCGATATCCTCCACGGCCATGCGCACCACGCGGCGGGCGATGTAGAGCCCGTCTTCTCCGGCTTCGAGCATGCGGCCGAGCCAATAGAGTGCGGCATCGGGATCGCTATTGCGCACCGACTTGTGCAGCGCGGAAATCAGGTTGTAATGTTCTTCGCCCGCTTTGTCGTAGAGCAAAATGCGCTTTTGCAGCGCGTCGCGGACAATGCTGTCGGTGATCTCGAATATTTCATTCTCTGTGGTTGCCCCACCCTTCTGGCGTTCTTTGCCAGAGGGTGGGGAATTTGCCAATCCCGCCGCGACTTCGAGAACGTTATAGGCGCTGCGTGCATCGCCGCTGGTGTAGCTGGCGATGATTTTCAACACGTCGTCGGAGGCGGAGAGTTGCATTTCTCCAAGTCCGCGTTCGTGGTCGTCGAGGGCGCGCCTCAGCAATAGAACAATCTGCTCTTCAGTAAGCGGCTGCAGAACGTAGACGCGGCAGCGGGAGAGCAACGCGGAATTGATTTCGAAGGACGGATTTTCCGTGGTGGCGCCGATCAGGCGGATATTGCCTTTCTCGACGTGGGGCAGGAACGCGTCCTGTTGAGCTTTATTGAAGCGGTGAATCTCGTCGATAAAAACGATGGTGCGCGTGCCGTATTGGCGGGCCCGCTCGGCATCGGCCATCACCTGCTTAATTTCTTTAATCCCGGCCAGCACGGCGGAAAACTCGATGAACTCGGCCTTGGTGAGGTTCGCGATGATCTTGGCCAGCGTGGTTTTGCCTGTGCCCGGCGGTCCCCAGAAGATCATCGATCCAGCGTCATCGCGCTCGATCTGCACGCGCAGCGGCTTGCCGGGACCGATCAGATGCTGCTGGCCGACGTATTCTTCCAGCGTCCGCGGGCGCATGCGATCGGCCAGCGGACGCGGTGCGGCGGCATTGTCGGCGTTCGGGATGGATTGAAAAAGACTCACGATAGGGTTGAGAAGCTCTGCCCAGCTTAACGCATTCTGCTTCCAACCCGCTAAACACAGCCCGTGCATTTCCAGCGGGCCGGGCGGGATCTCTAGGCCCACAATGCATTTGCAGGGAGATCCTTCGCTCCGCCTGAAAACCGGCTGCGTTCAGGATGACCTCCGACTGGGGAGTTTTTCAAGTTGAGAGGCTGCAGGCCTGCGCCGCCAATTGACGCGTTTCGCCCGAGCCCCTAACATTCTGGTACACATGATCGGCGAAACCGTATCTCATTACCGCATTCTCGAGCAGTTGGGCGGGGGCGGAATGGGCATTGTCTATAAGGCCGAAGATACTGAACTGGGCCGCTTTGTGGCATTGAAATTTCTGCCCGATGACCTGGCCAAGGACCCGCAGGCGCTGGAACGCTTCCGGCGCGAGGCGCGTGCGGCGTCGTCGCTGAACCATCCCAATATCTGCACCATCTACGAAATCGGCAAGAGCGAGGAGCGGACTTTCATCGCCATGGAGTTCCTCGATGGCATGACCCTGAAGCATCGCATTAACGGGCAGCCTCTCGATAAGGAAGTGATCCTCACGCTGGCCGTGGAGGTTGCCGACGCGCTGGAGGCTGCGCACTCCAAGGGAATCATCCATCGTGACGTAAAGCCGGCAAATATTTTTGTGACGGCGCGCGGGCACGCCAAGATTCTCGATTTTGGCCTGGCGAAAGTGGAGATGGGAACCACTTCGTCGAGCACAGGAAATTCGCAGACCCGCACGCTCGATGGTCCGCAGCTGACCAGCCCCGGTTCGACCCTGGGCACGGTCGCTTATATGTCGCCGGAACAAGCCCGCGCCAGAGAACTCGATGCGCGCAGCGATCTGTTTTCGTTCGGTGTGGTGCTCTACGAAATGGCAACCGGAATCCTGCCGTTTCGCGGGGAGAGTTCGGCGGTCATTTTCAAGGCGATTCTCGATTCGGCCCCGCCGCCTGCCATGCGGTTGAACCCGGACCTGCCGCAGGAACTCGAGCGCATCATCAACAAGGCGCTCGAGAAAGACCGCAATCTGCGCTATCAAAATGCCGCCGATCTGCGCGCGGATTTGTCGCGACTGAAGCGCGATCTGGATTCGGGACGAAGCTCAGGGGCGGCCATCTCCGAAGCCGATGCGGTCAGAGATTCTTCGAAGAAGCTAACGGCGGCGAGCGGCCGCAAGCCGCTTATTTGGGGATCGGCGGCTGTACTGGTAGTTGCGCTTGCAGTCGGGGCCTGGTGGGTCCGTTCCCGCGCCGAGAAAAACACCGTTTCATCCATCGCGGTCTTGCCCTTCGTCAACGCCACAGCCGACGCGAACAATGAATATTTGAGCGACGGTTTGACTGAGAGCCTGATCAGCGCGATCTCTCAGTTTCCCGGCGTGAAGGTGATGGCCCGCGCCACGGTATTTCGCTTCAAGAATAGCCAGGACGATCCGCAGAAGGTGGGGCAAACGCTGCAGGTTGCCGCTGTGCTGACGGGGCGCATCACGCAGCATGGCGATGAGCTGGGGATTCATGCGGAGCTGGTCAACTCCGCCGACGGCAGCGAAATCTGGGGATCGCAATACAAGAGCAAGCAGGCCGACATCACGCAGGTGCAAGGCGAAATCGCTCGCGACATCTTGAAGAGCCTGCACGTGCAAGTCAGCGGCGAGGAGCAGCAGAAGCTGGGGAATGCCGGAACCACAAATCCTGAAGCGTATCGGCTGTACCTGGAAGGCCGGCAACAGTGGTCTGGGCGAACGCGAGAAGGACTGAAGAAGAGCATTGAGCTGTATCAGCGGGCCATTGCCGCCGATCCCAACTACGCGCTGGCCTATGCCGGACTGGCCAACACCTACAACGTTGCCCCCAGCTATGACATCGGCATGGACACCAGGCAGGCGCTCGCGCTTGCCGACGAGGCCTCACAGAAAGCGGTGCAACTGGATGGCTCACTCTCGGAGGTTCACGTGGCGCGCGGCGCAGCGCTGGCGACGGCCTGGCGTTGGAGCGAATCCGAAGCTGAGTTCCGCCGCGCCATCGAGATCAATTCCAACAACGCCACCGCGCATTACTTCTATGCCTTCCTGGTGCTGGAACCGGAGAACCGCCTCGATCAGTCTCTGGCCGAGTTTCGCACCGCGCTTTTGCTCGATCCGCTGTCGCCAATCATCAACACTAATTACGGCTGGACCTTGATGACAGCTCATCGCTACGACGAATCGCTGGCGCAATTCCAGAAGACGATCCAACGGGACCCGAACTTTGGGCCGGCGCACCTCAAGCTTTCGCACCTATATGACTCGATGGGGCGATTTACCGATGCCGTGAACGAGATCGAAAAGTCGCCTTTCATCCAAAAGGTTGACAACGCAACTCCCAATGCCAAGGGATATTGCGCGGCTAACCGCGGGATCACCGGCGCGGACCTTAACTGCTACTTGGCGGTTGCCTGCGCGGCCGGCGATCACGCCCTGGCACTGCGTTCGCTGCAAACCGCCTACGAAAACCACGATCTGCTGGGGGAGTTCATCCGCAGCCCGGAGTTTGATCCGCTGCGTTCGGATTCCCGCTATGTTGAAGCGATGCGCAAGATGGGACTGCCGCCATAGGGCCAAGCCGGCGGTCTCAGGTAACAACAGTTACATCGTGAGCCAGGAAGCGCAGTTCCGGTTCTGCGGGCAGCGCGCCAATCTCGGCGGCGTAGCGATAAAACAACTCGAGCCCCTCAATGCATGCTCTGTCGAGCCGATAGTGAATGTTTTCGGTAAGGTAGCTGCGGATCGATTTTTCCGTTAGGTTCAGGCGCGGAGTCCACTCCCGTGCGATTTGGTCGAGGTTCTCCGGCTTCAGCCCGTGATCGCGCGAGTTGCGGAAAATCTCCGCCAAATCCAGGGAGGGATCGGCTTGCCGTAGCGCGTCCCTTCGCACCGCCCAGAAGGCAAACACGAACGGCTTGGCGGTGTGGCGAATCCATTCTTCCGCCAGATCGAGTGTGTGATAACGCGAGCGATCGATCTGCAGCGCGGGATCGCCGATGAGCAAGCCGGCATCGCATTGCGCCAGCATCTGGTCGATGTTGGGAGCCATCGGCACGTACGTTCTTCCCGAGCCCAGCCATTTTTCGAGGATCACTTTGGTCAGGGCAACCGACGTCATCGACGATGTGTCGAGCGCCACCGAGCGAACCTTTTCCATTGGCACCTTGCCGATCAGCAGGATGGAGCGCACGGCTTGCCGGGATGCGATGGCGACCTCGGGAATCACGAGCAGGCCGGGAATCTGGGCGTAGGCGGCGGCGGGAATAATGCCGATATCGACGGTGCCCTCCGCCAGGGCGCGCGCGCACGACGAGGGCAATGTGTAGGAAATTTCGAAGTGCCGGCCAGCGTCTTGGTGGTCGAAATCCCACATCAAAGGAGCGGTATTGAGGTAGGAAATGGCGGAAATACGCAACCGTCTCATGTTTTCCACAATATTAACAAACCCAATGTGACGGATGTCCTTGACTCCATTCTGCGCGCTCGCTAGAGTCCGCTGGGAGTGCCTGTGTCCATTGCCGCCGTATCGCCCGCCGCCACCCATTTGCTGGAGTGGCTTGCGCTTTCGTTGACCCCCGGTCTGGGGCCCACGAGAGCGCGCAAGATCGTCGAACATTTCGGTTCGGCGGAGGCGGTCTTTCGCGCATCTTTGACGGAACTCGAAGGCGCCCACATTCACGCAGTGTCGGCGCAGTCGCTGGCCACCGGAAAGTCTGCGGAGCTGGCGCGGGAAGAAATTGCGCGCGCGACTGCCGCGGGTGTGACCGTAATTTCGATGGAGGATTCGTCGTATCCGCCGCGCTTGAAAGAAATCTACGATCCGCCGCTCGTCCTTTATGTTCGCGGCGATATGGAGGTGCTGGCAAAACCCGGCATCGCGATGGTGGGCACGCGGCACCCCACGCCCTACGGTTCGGGCATGGCAGAGCGGTTGGCATGCGACCTGGCCGCGCAAGGGTTGGTGATCATCAGCGGCATGGCCCGCGGGGTCGATACCGCAAGCCATCGGGGAGCCATCACAGCCAAGGGAAAGACAGTTGCGGTTTTCGGCACGGGCGTGGATGTGATCTATCCCAAAGAAAATTCGAGATTGTCGGAGCAGATTCTGGCGATGGGCGGGGCGCTCATCTCCGAGTTTGCGTTAGGCTCGTTCGCCGCGCCGCAGAACTTTCCCATTCGCAATCGCATTCTGAGCGGGATGTCGTTCGGCGTGCTGGTGGTGGAGGCGGCCGAATACTCCGGCACGCGCATCACCGCGCGCTGCGCGCTGGAACAGAATCGCGACGTGTTTGCCGTGCCCGGCAACGTCACCAACAAGGGTTCCTGGGGCCCGAATACTCTGATCAAACAGGGAGCCAAGCTGGTGGCGACCTGGGAAGACGTGTGGGAAGATCTGCCGGCAGATGTTCGACTGGTGTTGACCCGGCCGGTCACAACTGAATCCCAGAGCGGCGATTCGGCATCTCTATTCCCGGACGAGGGTCTGCCGCCCCACGAGAAAAAGATTCTTTCTCTTTTGAAAGCCGACGAATCCACGCACATTGATGAACTCGTCGAGAAGCTGGAAGCAGCGATGTCCTCCTCAGAAATCTTCGCCGCATTGTTCGAACTGGAACTGGCCGGGAAAGTGCGCCAGATGCCGGGGAAGAATTTTGTGAAGAGTTTCTAAAAAGCTTCTAGCTCCTAGCTTCTAGCCAAGAAACGTGAGGCGGCTGTGGAGGATTTTAAGGAACTGAAGGTTTGGATCAAGGCTCACAGCCTGACGCTGCATTTGTATCGACTGACAAAAGGCTTTCCGAGGGACGAGATTTACGGGCTGACCAGCCAGATTCGACGAGCGTCGGCTTCAGTTGGAGCAAACCTTGCCGAAGGTTGCGGTCGCCGCTCGGACGCGGAATTGCGACGCTTCGTGCAGATTGCTCGCGGTTCGGCAAATGAATTGGAGTATCACTTGTTGCTTGCACGCGATCTTCAACTTTTGCGGGATGCGGAATTCAGAGACTTGGAGACTCGAATTCTGGAAATTCAGAGAATGCTGGCTTCTCTCGCGCAGCGCCTGCAAAAGCCGGTTTTGCTAGAAGCCAGGAGCTAGAAGCTAGAGGCTGGTTTGTTGCGGTAACTTGTTGCTTTCCGCCCATTCGTGCTAGCTTCACAAAAAGGATTCCAAAGAAATTGAGGAAACATTGTCCAAAGGTTTAGTCATTGTCGAATCGCCGGTCAAGGCGAAGACCATCCAAAAATATCTGGGGAAGGGCTTCTCGGTGGAAGCCTCGTTCGGGCATGTAAAGGATCTGCCCAAGAGTACGCTCGGAGTGGACGTCAGCAATGGATTTGAGACTGACTACGTCGTCATCCCCGGCAAAGAAAAAGTTGTCGCCAAACTGAAAAAACTGGCGGCGGCGGCCGATTCGATTTATCTGGCGCCTGACCCGGACCGCGAAGGCGAAGCCATCGCGGCGCATCTGGCTTTCGAGCTCGACGATAACGGCTCCAAGAAAAAGAAAGCCAGGAAAAAAGGCGATCCCGATGCTCCGCCGCGCATTCAGCGCGTGACCTTCAACGAAATCACCAAACGCGCGGTGCAGGCGGCGTTCGAGCATCCTCGCGCCATCGATCAGAATCTGGTGGATGCGCAGCAGGCGCGCCGTGTGCTCGACCGGCTCGTGGGCTATCAGGTTTCTCCGCTGCTCTGGGATAAAGTGCGCCGCGGATTGTCGGCCGGACGCGTGCAGACTGTCGCTCTGCGCCTGATCGTGGAGCGCGAACGCGAGATCAAGGCGTTCGAGAAGAAAGAATATTGGACGATCGATGCCCACCTTGCCGCCTCCAAGCCTCCCGCGTTCGACGCGCGATTCGTCGGCAAGGGCGAAGAGAAGATTGAAGTTACCAACGGCGAAGATGCCGAGAAGATTCGCGTGGCCCTGGAAAAAGCCGAGTGGATTGTCCGCTCGGTCGATAAGAAAGAGCGTCGCCGCAACGCCGCGCCGCCCTTCACCACCAGCAAGCTGCAGCAGGATTCTTCACGCAAGCTGCGCTTCAGCGTGAAGCGCTCCATGATGATCGCGCAGCGCTTGTACGAAGGCGTGGAACTGGGCGAAGAAGGCCTGGTCGGCCTGATCACATACATGCGTACCGATTCCACGCGCGTCGCGCCGGAGGCGATTCAGGAAGTGCGCGAATATGTGGGCAAGGAATATGGCGCGGCTTATCTGCCGGAGACGCCAAACACGTTCAAAGAGAAAAAAGATTCGCAGGGCGCGCACGAAGCGATTCGGCCAACGTCGGCGATGCGGCATCCCGATCAGGTCAAGCAGTACCTGAAAGAAGATGAGTTCAAGGTTTACAAACTGATCTGGCAGCGTTTTGTGGCGTCGCAAATCAATCCCGCAGTGTTCGATCAGACCACGGTCGATATCGACGCGAAAAACAAGGCCGATGTGTTCTGGTTCCGCGTGACCGGGTCGGTGCTCAAGTTTGACGGGTTCCTCAGAGTCTACGAAGAATCGAAAGAAGGCAAAGACGAAGAAGACGAGGAATTAAAACACAAGCTGCCCGCACTCGAAGCCGGGCAGAAACTCACGCTGAAAGAACTGAAGCCGGAGCAGCATTTCACCGAACCGCCGCCGCGCTACAACGAAGCCTCGCTGGTGAAGGAACTGGAAGAGCGTGGCATCGGCCGGCCTTCCACCTACGCGGCGATCCTTTCGACGATTCAAGAGCGGCAATACGTGCAGAAGGTAGGCGGAAAGTTCAGTCCCACCGAAATTGGCCTGGTCGTGACCGATCTGCTGGTGGAAAACTTCCGCGACATTTTCGATGTGCAGTATACGGCGCGTCTGGAAGAAGAACTCGACGAGATCGAAGAAGGCAAACAGAAGTGGCAGGACGCCATGGCCGAGTTCTACAAGAAATTCCTGAAGGATCTCAAGTATGCCGAAAAGCATATGGAGAACATCAAGCGGATGGAAAAGCCCACAGACGAGAAGTGCGAAAAGTGCGGCGCGCCGCTGGTGATCAAGTGGGGCAAGCATGGATCGTTTTACGCCTGCAGCACGTATGACAAGGAAGATCCGAATACCTGCACCTTCACGAAAGAAAATCCGATCAATCTGCCCGATCTCGACTCGGCCGATATGCAGGAGACCGGGGCGGCAGAGGAATACTGCGAGAATTGCGGCCGGGTGATGGTGCTCAAACGCGGACGCTTCGGGCAATTCATGGCTTGCACGGGATATCCCGATTGCAAAACCACCCGGCGGCTGGATCAGGGCAAGAAAGTTCCCGATATTCCGCTCGACGAACTTTGCCCCAAGTGCGGTCGCAACATGATGATCCGGCACGGGCGCTTTGGCGAGTTCACCACGTGCAGCGGATATCCCGAGTGCAAGTATGTGAAGCAGAATTACGTTGGCGTAAAGTGTCCGGAATGCAAAGACGGCGATCTGGTGGAAAAGCGCGCCCGCAAAGGCAACACGTTTTACGGATGCGGAAATTACCCGAAGTGCAAATTTACTTCGGCCCATAAACCGATCGCGGAAAAGTGCCCCAGTTGTGGCAGTGAATATCTGGTCGAGAAAAATCTGAAAGCCGGGCCGGTCATCGCTTGTCCCAACAAGGAATGCGACTACGAGCGGCCGGCGCCCATTCCACCTGACGCTGCGGCCGGTGTTACAGCTTCGGCGCAACAGGCCTGAGGAAAATTGAATAATTGGGTAATTTTGTAATTTGGCAATTTAAAATCCGGTCGCGACTGGTTCTTCAACTACCAAATTACCCGATTACCAAATTTCCAAATTCCCGCGAGGTGTCTTTATGACCCAACCGCCCACGACCGCCGATGCCCAACTCATCCTGCAACTTTACGATCTGCGCCGCGAGGCCGAAATGCGCAAAGCCCGCAACTGGTGGGCCGGGGAATTCTTTCCCGAGAGTGCCGATGACTTCCTGAAAATTATCTCGGCCATGGGCACACAGGAAAATAACTGGTTGCGCCAGGTCGGAGGATACTGGGGCATCGTCGCGTCTTTTGTGCTCCAGGGCGTGCTGAACGAAGAGTTATTCCTGAACCCTGCTTTCAGTGGCGAGATGTTTCTTATCTTCGCGAAAATTCAGCCCTTCTTGCCCGAACTCCGCGAAAAGCTGGGCGATCCGCATGCGTTTCTCACCATCGAGCAGGCGATCACCCGCACCGAGTGGGGCCGCAATCGCATGCAGTTCATGAGCAAGCGCGTCGAAACCATGCGCGAGCGGCGAAAGGCGCGCTCCTAAGTTTATTTCGAGCAGAGTTTCTTCCGGGCAGAGTTCTTCCGGGCGAGTTCTTCCGGTGGTGCCCTAATTTGTCATTCCGAACCGGGCCGAAGGCGCGGTGAGGAACCTGCTTCTTGACTGCATATGACTGTCGAAGTCAAAATTAGGACGCGACTGTTCTTCCCAGCAGCTTAGGACGAGCCTTCCTATCTGATATCCTAGTCGGCTGTGCGGATGATCTGGTGGTTCCTGATCCTGGGCGTGAGTACGCTGGTCGTGGTGTGCGTGGTGATTGCGCTGTACATGCATCTGCGAAAAAGTTTGCAGAAGGCTCACACCCACGATGGAGTGACCAGAGAACCGGAAAATGAGCACGACGACCCCGGCAGGCGTTGAGATCCGCATTCGATGCAGGAGGACGTGATGGCCAAGTTGGCGGTTCAGGCGTGGAGCACGCCGCAAGAGCGCGTTCTGGAAGCGGCGCGTCAAGCCGCGATCGTAGTAGGGGCAAGTCTGTTTGTGGCGTTGTGTGCGCGCGTCACGTTTTCGCTGATGCCGCTGACTCCGGTTCCGCTGACGGTGCAAAATTTCGGAGTGCTGGTGGTGGGATTATCGCTCGGCAGCCGGCGTGGATTCGCCACGCTCATGCTCTATTTGCTTGAAGGCGCAGCGGGGATGCCGGTTTTTAATGCCACTGGCCCCGGCGGCGTCGCGCAATTATTTGGCGTTACCGGCGGATTCTTATTGGCTTATCCGTTCGTTGCTTTTCTCGCGGGCTATATTTCCGAACGAGGGGCGAAGAGCTTTGCCCGCGCGCTGGTTGCCGGGTTCGCCGCCGAGACACTGCTGTTCGCGGCGGGCTTGGGCTGGCTTTACTTCTTTACCCATTCACTGGCGAAGACGGTTTATTTTGGCCTTTATTTCTTTGTTGCGGCAGAGCTCATCAAGATATTGCTGGCTGCTGCGATCTCAGTCCGTTGGCAGCGCGATTTTAAGCGCTAGAGTTTTAGGAGTGGATTCCGATGACGGCCGTATCTGATGTGGCAAAAGCAACTGGCGTCAACAACGCCGGCGAAGTGCGCGAAATCAGCGTGGCTCACAGCCCCGATTCCGATGACGCGTTCATGTTCTATGGCCTGGCGACGCACAAAGTCCGTGTTCCGGGCCTGCGTTTTTCGCATACGCTGTGCGACATTGAGACGCTGAATCAGAAAGCGCGCGAAGGCGTGTATGACGTTACTGCGATTTCTTTCCATGCCTATCCTTACGTGCAAGATAAGTACGCGCTGATGGCGTGCGGCGGCAGTGTGGGCGAGGGTTACGGCCCTATGGTCGTTTCGCCGCGGCCATTCAGCGCCGATGAAATCAAGTCGAAAAGAATCGCCGTTCCCGGCACTCTGACCACCGCGTATCTGGCCCTGCAGTTGTTTGCGCCCGGAGTTGAAACCGAAGTTGTGCCTTTCGATCAGATCATCCCGCAAGTGCTCGAAGGCAAGTTCGAAGCCGGGCTTATCATTCACGAGGGCCAGCTCACTTATGACAAAGCTGGGTTGCATCGCGTGGTGGATCTGGGGCGCTGGTGGCAGAAAGTGACCGGCCTGCCGCTGCCGCTCGGAGGCAATGCGATTCGCCGCGCGCTTGGTTCGCAACTCATGTCCTCTGTGACCCAAGCCCTGCGCGATAGCATTCAGTACGGACTCGATCATCGGGAAGAAGCGCTGGCCTATGCGATGCAGTTTGCGCGCGATCTGGATACGCAGGCAGCCGACAAATTCGTCGGCATGTATGTGAACGAGCGCACTCTGGACTACGGCGCCGATGGACGGGAAGCCGTGCATCGCTTGCTCGACATGGGGCATAAAGCTGGGATTATTGGCCCCGAGGCGAAAGTGGATTGGGTGTGAGGGACAAAGCTTCTAGCTGCTAGCTCCTGGCTTCTAGCTAAGCTTCGGACTCGAATCGAACTCTCCTTTCGCATGTTCCTCAGTTGCTCCTCATTTTTTCATTCGGACACGTTTTAGCCAGAAGCTAGGAGCTAGAAGCGTTGTTTCCCCAGACCCTCCTCATCGACGCTGACGATACGCTTTGGGAGAACAACATTTATTTCGAGCGCGCGATCGCGCGCTTCATCTCGTTTCTCAATCACCACGAATTTACCTCCGAGCAAGTCCGCGAAGTTCTAAATGAGGTCGAGCGGGAATGCATCGTCAAACACGGATACGGCTTGCACAGCTTCACCCATGCATTGGCGGACACGTTCGAAAGGTTGAGTCCGGAGCCCGTTACGCCCGAGTTGCACGCGCAGGTTCTGGCCTTCGGCAAAACAATCGAGAATCATGCCATTGAATTTCTTCCCGAAGTGCTGGAAACACTTGAATATCTCAAGGCGCGGCATCGCCTGATTCTGGTGACGAAGGGTGCCATCGAAGAGCAGAGCGGAAAAATTGAGCGCTCCGGAGTGAAGCAATATTTCGCCGCTGCCGAAATCGTTTCGGAAAAGAAAGCCTCAATCTACCGCAGCATCGTCGAACACTATCAACTCGATGCTGACTCTACCTGGATGGTTGGGAACAGTCCGAAGTCTGACATCAACCCCGCGCTGGCTGCCGGCCTGCACGCTGTCTTCATTCCTCACGGCGACACCTGGATTCTTGAGCATGAAGAACTGAACTCATCGCCTCCACAACAGACGTTGCTTATCGTCGGAGGCTTCGCGGAATTACGCGAGCACTTTTAGAACGATTCGATCCGGGCCGCCTCGTTTCTACTTCACATCATGACCCCAGTTCAAATCGTTCCCTGCATCGAATGGTTCCCGCATCAAACTAACCAACAACCGGCTCTCGCGCCGGCTATCCGCACATGCTACCCTCATCTTGCTCTGCGATCTGGCTCCCACTTCGTCAGTGGCGATTCAGACTAACAATCTAAGGCGGTTGTTGCATACCGTCGAGGCGCTTTCCGAACTCGGCCCCGCGCTCACTGCGGAGCGCGAGTTTACCGAGACTTCGCGCCTGATGCTGTCGGCCGTGATGGAAGCGGCGGGTGCGCGCGAAGGTGCGCTCTTCTTATATAACGACAAGCCGGCGATGCTGACTTCCGCGACGGCCCTGGGGTTTGCGCTGCTGCCTGATCCCGCGTTCATCCCTCTGCTGCCGAAACATGTGCATGCGCTGAGTGCGGCGCACGGACCGATTGTTCTCAACTCATCGACCTCCTCCGTTTTTCTCAGCTCCAACGGCAACGTGGCGCCGGAGTTGTTCAAGTGCCTTGCGCCCTTGCGAGCTTCCGGGCGTCTGGCGGGAGTCGTCGCTCTCGGCCGCCGGCCGGGCGACGCGTTGTATGAAGATAGCGAACTCGACGCCCTGCAGCTTCTCTGCAGCTATGTGGCGCTGGCGGTGCAGAATCATTCCCTGACGCAAACCATAGCGCAACGCGTTTCCGAAAATCTGCGCCTGATGGCTTCGCTCCACGGCTTCTACGACAACGCGCTGGAGGCGTTTGCCACCGCCATTGACGTGAAGCACGTGAACATTCATGGACATTCGTTGCGGGTGGGCCGTTATGCCTCTGCCATCGGCGAAGCGATGAACCTGGAAGCGGGCGATGTTTCTGCCCTGCGCAGCGCGGGATATTTGCACGACATCGGAAAAGTCGCCGTGGATCGCCGCTTGTTTGGCAAGGCTGCCGCGCTCGATCCCGAGGAGTTCCGGGAGATGGCCGATCATACAATTGTCGGCCACCAGATCGTCACGGGCGTGCAATTTCCCTGGCCGAAGATTCCCGATGCGGTGCGCTGGCATCACGAGCGCAATGACGGTTCCGGGTATCCCGATCGGCTGGCGCGGGAAGAGTTGCCAATGGCGGTCCGCATCGTGGGCCTTGCCGATTCCTTCGATGCCATGACCAGCGCGCGCCCCTATCGTGGCGCTATGTCGGTGGGCAGCGCCCTCAGCGATCTGGTGCGCATGACTCCCGACAAGTTCGATCCCGAAGTGGTGCAGGGGTTGCTGATTCAGGTGCGCCGCGATGCCGTGGGCAGCAACCGGACGCCGCTGTTGGACGGGATGTCGGTGAACATTTCTGCCGCGGATATTGACCATCTGGCGGCCAGTTTGCAGCACAAAGTGTCGCACGCCAGGGCCTATCTCACCCCGTAAAAATCATCCCGCCGGTAACCCAGAAGCCAGTTACCATCGCCGTATCCCCAAGGAATCACGGCATGAGCAACTTTTCGTGCCCGAAGGGTTCATAATCTGAAGAGCCTTTCTCGGCCGGAGACTCCATGCGACCCAGATTCGTCAACCTGTCGATTCTTCTGCTTTATCTGAGCGTGTGTGCTGCTGCGCCCGAATTACTCGCCAAGAAGAAAGATAACGCAGAGGCCGGGCCCAACGAGCATAAGCGCGCCGTGCATGCGCTCAATCGGTTGAGCTTTGGCGCGCGCCCCGGCGACGTGCAGCAGGTCATGGCCGTCGGCGTCGACCGCTGGATCGACCAGCAGTTGCATCCGGAAAAAATCTCCGACAGTACGGTGGAATCGCGTCTGCAGCCGCTGCGTACCCTGCGCATGAGTTCGCGCGAAATCATGGAAGACTTTCCCGACGGCCAGATGATCAAGCAGGTGATGGATGGCAAGCGCTCCATGCCCTCCGATCCAGCACGCCGCGCCGTGTATCAGGTGCAGATCGCGCGTCAGGAACAAAAGCAGGAGCGAAAACAGGAGGAGAAGAAAACTCAGCTGGCTCAAAATGACGTTCCCGCTTCCTCTGGTCCGGCCGGCGACCAGGGTGCAAAGACGGAACAGGAACTCGCCGCGGCGGCTGCCGAGAAGTCCGATGGCACGAGCTCATCGGGAGCCTCAGGCCCGTCCGGAACGATGAGCCCGTCCGGAACGATGAGCGCCGGGGACGCGGCCGCGACCCAGCCTCCAGTGGTCGAAGCCAGGCTCACGCCGGAAGAAGAAGCCGAAGCCCGACGCCGCGAGGATCGCCTCTATGCCGATTTGAAAGTGCAGGGTCTCATCGATCTTCCTCCCGACGAGCGTTACAAGAAGGTCATGGCGATGTCGACCGCGGAGAAGGTTGCTTTCGCCGATTCGCTCAAAGGCGGCAAAGGTCAGGATTTTCTCGCGGGGCTCGATCCCAAGCAAAGAGAAACTCTGCTGGCGATGAACAATCCGCAGCAGGTGGTGGTGGAGGAGCTTTCCGAGGGCAAGCTGATACGCGCGATCTACAGCGAACGTCAGCTCGAGGAAGTGATGACCGATTTCTGGTTCAATCACTTCAATGTGTTCGTCGGCAAAGGGCCGGAGCGCCTGCTGATCACCAACTACGAGCGCGACGTGATTCGTCCGCGGGCGATGGGGAAATTTGAAGACCTGCTGGTGGCTACGGCCAAGAGTCCAGCCATGCTGTTCTATCTCGACAACTGGTTGAGCGTGGGTCCGGATTCGCAGCAGGCTTTGGGCCTTCCCGGAAATCCCGGTCGGGGTCCGTATCGTTATCCCCGCTATCCCGCGAAACGCAAGGCCAATAACGGCCTGAACGAGAATTATGGCCGCGAGTTGCTCGAGTTGCACACGCTCAGCGTGAATGGCGGCTACACGCAACGCGACGTGACCGAAGTCGCCAAAGTCTTTACCGGATGGACGCTGGAGAAGCCGGAAGATGGCATGGGATTCAAGTTCGATGCGCGCAAGCACGAACCGGGACCGAAAATGGTTTTGGGTCACAAGATCAAACCGAAAGGCGAAGACGAAGGCAGGGAAGTGCTGCACATGCTGGCCACCAGCCCGCAGACGGCGCACTTCATTTCGCTGAAACTGGCGCAACGCTTTGTCTCCGACGATCCGCCGCCCGCGCTGGTCGATCGCATGGCAAAAACCTTTCAGAAGAAAAAAGGCGACATTCGCGAGGTGCTGAGCACGCTGTTTCATTCGCCCGAATTTTGGGACGACTCCACCTACCGCTCCAAAATGAAGACGCCGCTTGAATTTGTAGCCTCGGCGGTGCGCGCGACCGGAGCCGACGTGGAAGACGCGATGCCGCTGGCCCGCCAACTCAACAACATGGGCATGCCTTTGTATGGAGCGCAGCCGCCCACGGGCTACTCCATGAAGGCCGACACCTGGGTGAGTTCGTCGGCGCTGCTGACGCGCATGAATTTTGCTCTGGCCCTGGCCGGAGGCAAGGTGCATGGCGTCAAGGTCGATGCAGTACAACTGGCGGGCGGTCCGCCTGCGCCGGAAGCCGCGGTCGCACTCTCGACCATAGAAACCAAGTTGCTGGCCGATGACGTCTCGAAGCAAACTCACGATTCCATCGTGGCGCAGATGACAACGCCCCCGGCGTCGCCCGCACAGAACAAAGAATCGCAGGGCAACAAAGATCCGCAAAATAAGGATTCACAGAACAAGGAATCGCAGAACAACAAGGATTCGCAGAACAAAGATTCGCAAAGCAAGAATCCCAAGCCCAAGCCGCCCGACCCGAGCACTATCGCCGGCCTGATCCTGGGTTCACCGGAGTTTCAGAGAAGGTAGCTTCTAGCTGCTAGCTTCTAGCCGCTAGCTAGCCTCGTCGAACGCAAGATTGATCGGCACGACCGGGAAGGGCATGGTTTCAGCCGTGCCACAGAGAAGCGAAAAGCTAGAAGCTAGAAGCTAGGAGCTAGGAGCTAGAAGCTAGAAGCTAGGAGCTGTTCATGATCACTCGCCGCATTTTTCTTCGCAACAGCGGGCTGGCTGTCGTAGGCACAGCCGCCGTGCCCAGCTTTCTTACCCGCGCCGCATTCGGCGCGGTCGATACCGGCGGACGCCCTAAACGGTTGGTGGTTATTTTTCAGCGCGGGGCTGCCGACGGACTGAACATCGTGGTCCCGCACGGCGAGTCGCAATACTACGCCATGCGGCCGAGCATCAACATTCCCAAGAAATCGGTGCTCGATCTTAACGGATTCTTCGGCTTGCATCCGTCGCTCGCGCCGTTTCAGCCCTTGTGGCAGCAGCGGCAGCTTGCCATTGTTCACGCCGCCGGATCGCCCGACACGACACGGTCGCACTTCGACGCCCAGGACTTCATGGAGAGTGGTACGCCAGGGCTGAAATCCACCGAAGATGGATGGCTGAATCGAAGTCTCCGCAACACGCCTGAGGGCGCGCCGACTTCTCCGTTCCGCGCCATCGCGCTGGGCCCGTCGCTGCCGCGCATCCTGAGCGGGTCCGAGCCTGCGGTCGCGATGAACAACATCAACGATTTCTCGGTCGGAGGCAAGAGCCCGAAGCCTTCTCCTGCGGCCAAAGCTTTCGAGGCGATGTACGATCATTCCTCCGACAGCGTTCTGCACGGCACGGGCGAAGAAACCTTCGACGCGGTCAAAATGCTCAAGACTGCCGATCCGGGAAAATACACCCCGGCTCCCAACGCCAACTATCCCAAAGGACGATTCGGCGACAGCCTGCGCCAGCTCGCGCAACTGATCAAAGCCAATCTCGGCGTGCAGGTCGCCTTCGCCGATATCGGCGGATGGGATCATCACGTGAATGAAGGCGCGGTCGAAGGCCAGATTGCCAACGTGCTCGGAGAGTTCTCGCAATCGATCGCCGCATTCTGGAACGACCTGGGCGATCTGGGAGAAGACACCGTCATCGTCACCATGTCGGAATTCGGACGCACCGCGCGCGAGAACGGCAATCGCGGCACCGACCACGGTCACGCCAACGTGATGTTCGTCCTTGGCGGCCCGGTGAAAGGCGGAAAGGTCTACGGCCGCTGGCCCGGTCTCGATCAATCGCAACTCTACGAAGGCCGCGACCTGGCCCTGACCACCGACTTCCGCCAGGTGATCGGCGAAGCCGTCGCGCGCCACATGGGGAACAGGAATCTGGCGGAAGTGTTTCCGGGATACGACAACCAGCCGGGAAAGTTCCTGAGGATTCTGGGGTGAACTAAAAGCCGCCGTCTCCCAGAGTCCCGGAACTCACGCTTTTCACGAATTCAATCCGCTTAACGTTCCTGGTGTTGAGATACACGCCTCGCCCGGTCACCGCATATTCTTCGACGAGCTGGTCGTCTACTCGTCTTGCATCTGCGAGCGGGCGACATTCGACTGCACGGGCTTCCGTGAGTTACATTTCCACCAGCACTTCGCCGTGCTCAATCTTCAACGGATACACCGCAACCTTGGCGCTAGGATTCTGCTCGGCAGCGCCCGTCTTCGGATCCCACTCCCAGCCATGCCACGGGCACACAACTTTGCCGCGCTCGATCATTCCTTGCCCCAGCGGGCCACCGCGATGCAGGCAGATATTGTCCATCGCGCTGTAAACGCCATTCACATTGGCGATGCAGATGGTTTTTTCACCGCAGGGAAATTCTTTGGCTTCGTTTACGGCCGGAAGTTCGGATTGAGTGGTGAGTTTAACGAATTCGGGCATGCTATTAAACGCTGCCGAGCTTCGCTCGGCGGACAGCCGAGGGCGGCTGTCCCCACATGATTTTGTTTTTACTGACGGCTGATAGCTGACGGCTGACAGCTATTTCGGCTGTAGCGTCTGCGCGATCATCACCTGACGCTTGAAGTTCTCCACCATGTTCTCTTCTAACCGCACGGCTGTCGGTTTGGCGATGGTCATGGTGTCGATCTTGTCCTGCAGCTTGAGCAGCGCATAAAACAAATTTTCCGGACGCGGCGGGCATCCCGTCACATACACATCGACCGGAACGATCTTATCCACCCCCTGCAGCACCGCGTAGGTGTTGAACGGGCCGCCCACCGACGAGCACGCGCCCATCGAGATCACCCACTTCGGGTCGGGCATCTGATCGTAAATGCGTTTCACCACCGGCGCCATCTTCAGCGTGACTGTTCCGGCAACGATCATCAGATCGCTCTGCCGCGGGCTGGGACGAAACACCTCCGACCCAAACCGCGCGATATCAAACCGCGAGGTTGACGAGGCGATCATTTCGATGGCGCAGCAAGCCAGGCCGAAAGTCATCGGCCACACGGCCGACTTGCGCGCCCAGTTGAAGACGTAATCGACCGTCGTGGTCAGAAAGTTCTTTTCAAACTTGTTTTGCAGCCAGCTCATGATTTGCCTTTGATGAACATGTCCCCGGCGACGCCCGCGGCCACTACAGGCAGGATAGGCAAGGTGGAGAGAGGTGTCAAACGGCCTGGGCTTCAGCCTGAAGCCGGCGTCGAGCGGTTCTGAGGATCTTCGTCTGAGGAACCCGGCCGGAACTGTTAAGCTGGTTTTCCCGACGGTGATCGACACCGCTCTTTCGATCGATTTCGTCCCACACCAGTATGGGGATTCGCCAATTTGCGGAACATCTGAGTCGCGGAGTTGTGTTTCGCCGCCGGTTGCCCGCGCGATTCCGCCGCCTGCCGATGTACGTCACGCCGGAAGCGGGACTGCGTTACTGGGGGAGCATGTCCCGTGTCGATGCCTTGCTGTACGACATGGCGGAGGAACTGGCGCAGCCGGGTTCGGTCGTGTGGGATGTGGGCGCCAACGTTGGCCTGTTCAGTTTCTGCACCGCGGCTCGCGCGGGCCGCGACGGTTTCGTTTTGGCGATTGAACCCGATTGTTGGCTGGCCAGCATGATCTCCCGCTCGGCCCGGGCATTGGATCGCGATCGATTCCAGTCTTCGAATGTGGAGGTGCTATGCGCTGCCGTTTCGGATTCCTGCCATGTTTCCAGACTGGAAGTCGCGGAACGCGCCAGAGCGTCGAACCATCTGGTCGAAGCGGTTGGGTCGTCTCAAGCCTCGGCCACACGTTACACGCAGCCCACCGCCGTGGTCACGCTGGACTCGCTCCTGCAATATTTCCCGCCGCCATCGGTTTTGAAAATCGACGTGGAAACGCATGAGTCGCGGGTATTGCTCGGAGCGCAACGGTTGTTGAAAGAGATCGGACCAACCATCTGGTGTGAAGTTGACCCGGCTAGCTCCGAGGAAGTAACCAAACTGCTGCACGCCGCCGGCTACGAGCTCTACGGCGCACAAACGCGTCCGCACCCGCCGACCAAACGCGCCTGGTTTCACACCCTGGCCGTTCCGCCTCAATCGTGAGAACAGCGGGAGACCTACGGTTGCTCCTCGTTCGAGGCACCCTCGGGGTCAGGAATTGCCAGCAGTTGCACGCTCTTCCTCTCACCTTCTCCCAGATGCAGCGCGCTGCCCTGGCTCTCGTAATTCTTCACAAAATCGGGACTGTAGTAAGACTCGCCGTCTACGCTCTCCCAGGCAAACAGCGTGTAGTCGCCGGGGCGCAGGCCACGCAGGGTGAAGTGTCCCGTCTGGTCGCACACTGTTTTTCGGTAGCGATCGATGCGTCCACGCAAGCGGGCTTCCGGCACCGCCACCACGACCGCATTGCTGACCGGATTGCCCTTGCTATCGACCGCCACGCCTTCCGCGAAGCCACCGTTGTTGCTGACCACAACATCGAGCGCCAGCGAGCCCCCATTTATGCTGATTGCCGAATCGCTGAGGTCGCGCCCTCCGGATGCAACCGACTTCACAAACCAGTCCTCGACCCCGCCGGGATTACTCACATCCGCCAGCCCTTCGTTGGTGCCGAATCGCACATAGTAGTCGCCGGGCGCAATGTCTTTCCATTCGAAGCTCCCGTCGCGAGCTACATTCGTGATGTTGGACGGACTGACTCCCGAGAACACAATCGCTTGATCGTCGCCATCGACGGACTTGAGCGCCAGAAAAGTTTGTGCGGGATCAATCCGGCCGCCGTTCTTCAGTTCCATCCGCAAGTGACCGTGCACGATCGCTCCGGGCTGCGGCGCCAGGCGCACGTCTTCTACGCTGGACGGGCCGACCTGCACCGACTGCCGCGCCATCATCGGGACCGGCGCACCTTCCACGTTGGCCAGAATGGTGTAGTTGCCGGGCGCCACGTCATGAATGATGAAGCTGCCATCTTTGTGCATCTCCGCACCGTTCACAACGAAGGCAAGATCATGCGATTGCAGCAGGATTCCCGCCGTGGTATGCGGAGGCAGGTTGGTCACCGTGCCCCGGATCGTCAATGTCGGACTCGGAGCCAGAGAGAAGTTCACGGGAAAGTCATCCCCGGCACGTAACTGGATAGGCAGGGCCTGGCCGCGATCCAGTGTGCCGGGATAATACGTCGTCTGGTACGCCGGAGGAACCGGCTTCTCGGGAGCCTTGGCGTTGTGAGCCTCGCCAGCTGCAGCCCCATGCTCTTCAATCAGGCTGCGAAAGTCGGGCGGGGGAGTCACGGAAACGTACACCGTTCCCGCAGATAAATTCGCAATCCGATATTCCCCCAGGTCGTTGGTGCGCTCGGCGCCGGCCTGTTCCCAATGCGGATGCCCAAAGATAAAGGTTTGACGGTAGACGGCCACTTCCGCATTGGGCAAAGGATCGCTGTCTTCATCGGTGACGCGTCCGCGCACAATCGCCGCCGCCTGCAGCCGAATGTGAACGTCTTTCACTTCCTGACCCGCGGTCAGAGTCAGAATCTGACCTTCGGTGCGGCTGTGGTGACGATCGACGTCGAGCAAACCGGTGTGTTCCGCGAAAAGATGGTAGCGTCCGGGCAAAATGTTTTCGATGCGGAAGCTGCCATCGGCGTCTGTGACCGCCGTATAGTTCCCGCCTTGCCCTTGATTCTCCGCGATCAGTTCGATCAGCGTCTTTTTCACCGGTTCGCTGCCCGGCTCTTTGGTGACCATGCCCTCAACGGTGGCGCGGCTCGCAGCTTTCCCTGCGTCGGCGGAATCTTGCGCGACTGCGCTGGCGACGACTCCGCCGGCGACGATCAGAAAAGCCATCAGCGATGTGAAAACGAGCTTCATAACTGCGATGCCGGGCAGGATAGGGACATCATTTCGGCCGTGGGGATCAGCCTCTGCATTCATTTTATCGCGGAGCCTGCCGGGGTCCAAGACTGTTTTGCGAACCGAGTTTAAACTGATGTCATTTCGAACCGAGTCGGAGCTTGGTGATCAAACTGCTGTTTGCCCGAAATCAGCACCGTCGCAGTCTTAAGTTTTGTTCGATAATGGTTTGTTTTGAGAATGGAGTTCGCGCTCAAGGGAGGAGCGCTTCGATGAGCAAGAAATTTCTCGTACTGATGGTTTTCATATTTGCGTCGGCATTCGTTCACGCTCAGGATTTCTCCGGCGACTGGCAGGGCACTCTTACGATGGCAAGCGGCCAATTGCGTCTGGTGGTGCACATCAGCAAGGCCGCGGACGGAAGCCTCAAGGCATTGGTCGACAGCCCGGACCAGGCCGAGGAGAACATCATCGTCGACACCATCGCAGCAAATGGGCCGAAGTTGCATTTCGCCATCAAGGCGAACAAGGCCAATTTTGAAGGCACGCTCAAGAGCAACGGAACCATCAATGGCACGTGGTCTCAAGGGACAGCCGCGAACAAGGAACCTCTGGTGCTCAGCAAAACCACGACGCCGATCAAGATGCATCACGATCCGGCTCCGCCCTCCGATATCGACGGTAACTGGGAAGGCACGGTGGACATTCCGCAGCAAGGCAGGGTTCGACTGGTATTCCACTTCAAGAACACGGCCGACGGTTTGACGGCGACTATGGACAGTCCCGATCAGAAGGTGAAAGGCTTGCCTGCCACGTCGGTAACTCGCAAAGGAGCATCGGTGAAGCTGGCGATGGCGCAGATCAGCGGTGAGTTCTCCGGCAAGATCGGCAAAGGATTGGACACCATAAGCGGCGATTGGAGCCAGGGCCCATACAACATCCCGCTGTTATTGAAGAAGGCGAAAGACGAACCTGCGGAAGCGCCGAAGCCGGACGCCGAGAAGAAATAGATTGCTTGCATGAATAGAGCTTGAACAACAATCGAGGAAATCAATGAAGCAGGTGATGGTGGTGGCACTACTTTTCCTGGCGGCATGCGTCTTACGCGCACAAGAGGCCTCGCACGCGCAAGACATTACCGGCGACTGGCAGGGAGTGTTGAGCGCGAACGTGGCCGATCTGCACCTGGTGCTGCACATCTCCAAAGGCGCCGACGGTGCCCTTACCGCCACGCTCGATAGCGTTGATCAAGGTGCAAATGGGATCCCCGTCAGCTCGGTCACGCTGAAGGACTCGAAACTCAGCCTCGGCATAGATGTTGTACATGGCACTTATGAGGGCACGGTGTCGGCCGACGGGCAATCGATCAAGGGGACCTGGTCGCAAGGCACGGCGATGCCGCTGGAATTTAAGCGCGCGACCGCCGACAGCAAGTCGGAAACAAAATCCGTCAAGCCTTCCGACATCGATGGCGCCTGGATGGGCGTGCTCGATACCGGCTCGGTCAAACTTCACGTCGTCTTCCATATTTTCACTACTGCCGATGGCCTGAGAGCCAGCATGGACAGCCCAGACCAGGGAGCGAACGGTCTGCCCACCTCTTCGATCACCCGCGATGGAGACTCACTCAAGATTGAAGCGAAGGTGGTTTCCGGCGTGTTCCAGGGCAAAATCGCAACCGATCTTTCATCGATTGACGGCACCTGGACGCAGAGCATGCCGTTGCCGCTGGTCCTAAAAAGACTGACCGAGAAAGACAAAGCAGCGATGGTACCTAAGCGCCCGCAGGTTCCGGTCAAGCCGTATCCGTATCGCGAGGAAGACGTCACCTACGAAAACAAAGTACAGAACGTGACCCTGGCTGCCACGTTGACGATTCCGCAGGGCAAAGGGCCGTTCCCCGGAGTTGTGCTCATCACCGGTTCGGGCCCGCAGGATCGCGACGAAACTCTGCTGGGGCACAAGCCGTTTCTGATTCTCTCCGACTATCTCACGCGGCACGGCATCGCCGTGCTGCGCGCCGACGACCGGGGCACAGCCAAATCCACCGGAGTCTTCTCCAAAGCCACCACGGCCGATTTCGCCACCGATACCGAAGCCGGCGTGGCCTATCTGAAGACGCGCCCGGAAATCGATCCGCACAAAATCGGACTGATCGGGCACAGCGAAGGCGGAGTCATCGCGCCCATGGTCGCCGCCCGCAACAAAGACGTCGCCTATATCGTGATGATGGCCGGAACCGGCGTGCCCGGAGGCGAAGTGTTGGCCGCCCAGATGGAAGCCATCCAACTGGCCAACGGCGCCAAACCGGAAGACGCCGCCAAAACTGCCGCCAGGCAGCGCGAGATCGACAAGATCATCGAAACGGAAAAGGACGAAGCCACGCTCGACAAAGAATTGAAGGAGAAAATGGCCGACATGCCCGACACCCAGGCCGGCATGGCCATCACTGAGCTGACCTCGCCCTGGTTCCGCTATTTCCTGGCTTACGATCCCGCGACCGCGCTACGCAAAGTCACCTGCCCAGTGCTGGTGTTGAACGGATCGCTCGACAAACAGGTGCTGCCTAGCCAGAATCTTCCGGCCATCCGCAAAGCGCTCGAACAAGCCGGCAACAAGCATTTCGAAATCGACGAACTGCCGGGCCTGAATCATCTGTTCCAGACGGCAAAGACTGGCTCGCCCATGGAGTATGCCCAGATTGAAGAGACGATGTCGCCGGTGGCGCTGGATAAAATGGCAACCTGGATCGCGAAGCAGTGACCCTGCGCAGCGGGCAATGCGTAACAGGCCGCTAGCAAAACCGGATTGGTTTGCTCATGGCTAATGGCTCACCGCTCAGAGCCGGATTCAACTGTCCTTGCGGTAAAGCAGATTGCGCATGGCCTCGCGCCGGGCGGCGTTGGCGCCTTTATCGGTCTTCAAGATGTCCGTGTCGTGCTTCGCCTTGGCATCGGCTTCTTCCTCACTGCAGGAAGGACACCGATTCGCGAACCCCGGCTTGCCCGGCTTGAGTTCGAATTCCTCGCCGCAGACCACGCAGGTTTTGATTGGAAAGGATGGCATTGCGATTTCCATTTTATCGCGACCGGAGGGAGCGTTTCCTGGCGGCGGGTTTCTACAGCCGACGCCTCCAGTATCCGGGCTTGCGGGCGAGTGCCATAGAGGTGCGTGCAACTCCCGCTCATCGGCTGAGAGCGCCAGCGCTTTTTCGACTTTCGAACAGGCGGTCGATGATCATCCGGAGCTTGTCGTATGCTGCGGATCGCCGGGCGCTGCACAGCCCGACTTTCCCCGCGGCCAGCGTAACTTTGCGCCCTCAACAAATTCTAGATCTTGCTCGATCGAGCCTGTCCGACCATTTCAACCAGTACTTTACGAGTTTCGTCCGAGTTCTTCACTTCTCGCGAGAATGCGATGCGTGTTCCCCGCATTCCATCCGAAGTTTTCAAGCGCAGATGGAACCCAAGCCGATCGACCGCCGTCATGGTCGCATCTTCGGCCTCGATGTGCGCGACGGTTCGCGCCAGTAGCACCATCGCATCTCTATGATCGGCATTCATGTGCTGCATGATGGAGTCCATCGAATCAGCCAGGGGATCGGGTTGGCTGGCGGCATATTCTGGCGCTGCAACCCATCCCATCACTCCGAAGCCGCCCACGTAATAAATGTCGACCATCTCAAGCCGGAAAAAGGCGAAGTCCTCAAAATCCACCCAGTATTTGCTGTTGGCATGGCGCGCGAGATAGAGGGTACGCACGTCGGAAATTTCCGCTTCGGCAACCGGCTGAACATTTCCCACCAGCGTGACTCGCGATGCACCCAGCGGATCGCCGTCCGCCGCATCCTGTATCACGAGCAAGCTGGCGCGCGGATCGGCCTTCAGATTCTGCGTATGCATGGCCATCGTGCTGATCAGGAAGATTGGACGGCCTTGCTGGTCAAGACCGTAGGGCATCACCGATCCGAAGGGAAATCCGGGCTGCTTGCGGGAAAGCGTTGAAAGGCTTCCGAGGCGGCCGAGGTACACGAGAGTTCGGACGCGCTCGGCGAAAGAGGGCTCGGGAACCGGAGGCTGGTCGCTCGCCGGTGCAGGACCGGCGTGCTTTCTACTTGCGGACGATGAAGTTGGCGATGACATGCGTTGGGGTGCGCTAATTCAGAAATGCTGCCGGTACAGCGTATCCCTGTGTGCGGGTTTGAACCCCGCGTCGCAGGGTTTGCTGGGGTACGCGGGCATTGTCAGCACTATCTTATCGCGAGCGGCGGAGATTGCCGAGTTCCCGAAACGAAACCATGCAACGCAATAATTCCAGCACCAAACCGCTCCATTTTCTTTGCAGAACCCATAATCATAATGATGTCATTCCGAACCGGCGCGAAGCGGCGGTGAGGAAACCGCTGTCGGCCGGAGCATGGACAATGCCGGAAGAGAAGCTATATTACGTCTATATCCTATCGAGTAAGAGCCGCGCTATTTATGTTGGCATGACCGGATTTCTCATGACTAGGGTGCTGTCCCACCGTGCGGGCGAAGGCGGAGCTTTTACAAGAAAGTACAGGATTCACCGGCTCGTATATTACGAGGTCTTTCGGAAGCGTCGCGGCCGCGATCGCGCGCGAGACAGAAATCAAGAAGTGGAGGCGGGAGAAGAAAGTAGCTCTGATCGCGCGGAATAATCCAACATGGGAGGATTTGGCAATAGAGTGGGGACAGCCCGCCGTGTTGAGGGTGGACAGTAAAGCAGGTTCCTCACCGCCGCTTCGCGCCGGTTCGGAATGACATCCCTCCCGGTTCGCTCGTTCTTTGCTAAACGATTGTCTCTCAGGACGAGTGGAGGGTTCGCCGATGGGGTGCGACTCTCCTTAAAGTAACTTGATTTGCGGCGGTCATGGACAGATAATGGGTGTGACCTTGATGGGGTACCGATTTATCGGTTCTCGCGAACGGCCTCGGGCTTCCGGGGCCGTTTGCATTTTGCGAAGTCATTAGCCCAACTGGGCGTGTCGGGCGTTGCCAACTAGTTCAAAAAATACTGCCGGTACAGCGTATCCCTCTGCGCGGGCCTAAACCCTGCGTCGCGGATGATGCGGCGCAGTTCTTCTTCGGTCGTGCAGTTCGTCACGCCGGCGGCTCTCACTACATTTTCTTCGAGCATCACACTGCCCACGTCGTTGCCGCCGAAGCGCAGGCCCATCTGGCAGACCTTTAGCCCTTGCGTCACCCAGCTCGATTGCACATTGAGGAAGTTCGAGAGATACAGCCGCGAAATCGCCAGCACTTTTAAGTACTCGACCGCGGTGGCTTCATCCCAGTGGCGACCGCCCAGCGCGGTATTTTGCGGCTGGAAACTCCACGGGATGAACGCGGTGAATCCGCCGGTCTCTTCCTGCAACTCATACAGGCGCTGGAAATGGTTGATGCGGTGCTCGTAATTTTCTCCCACGCCGAACATCATGGTCGCGGTCGTCCGCATGCCGATCTGATGCGCAGTGCGATGCACGTTGATCCAGTCTTCGGTCAGGCATTTCAGGCGGGCAATCTTGTAGCGCACTTCGTCGTCGAGAATCTCTGCCCCGCCGCCCGGAATCGAATCCAGCCCCGCATCCCGCAGCCGCAGAATGGTGTCACGGATCGAAAGCTCGCTGTATTCGGCAATCGCGATAATCTCCGACGCCGAGTAGCAGTGCAGATGAATCTTCGGAAAACGCTCCTTGATCCCGCGCAGCATTTTCTCGTGCCAATCGATTTTCAAATCGGGATGCAGCCCGCCCTGCATCAACACGCCGGTGCCGCCGAGTTCGACGGTCTCGTGAATCTTGTCGTAAATGGTTTGGAAGTCGAGGATGTATCCCTCCTTCGCCGCCGGTCCTTTCAACGGACGATAAAACGCGCAGAAGGTGCAGTACTCGGTGCAGAAATTCGTGTAGTTAATGTTGCGGTCGATGATGTAGGTGACGACGCCTTCGGGATGGAGCTGGCGCCGCACGGCATCGGCTTCCATGCCAATGCCAATCAGATCGTCGGATTCGAATAGTTCAAGCGCTTGAGTTTTCGTAAGAGACATGGCGGATCCAGGACTACTTTTATTTTATCGGAGTGAGCGAGACACTTCCAGGGGGGCGCAGCCCAGCCCGATCTCCGATTGCCGATTGTTGATTTCTGATTGTTGATTTTTGATTGTTGATTGAAAACCGCCGCGCGGGAACTGAGGCGTTCCAATCAACAATCAACAATCAACAATCAAAAATCAACAATCAACAATTCTCGCTCGTGTCCGAACTCTGGAAACTCCAAAACCTTGAAACCGGCTCCTCGAGACCTTGAAACGCGATTCCTGCTAAGTCGTTGAAAGTTGGTGTAAGTCGTTGAAAGTTGGTGGAAGTTGTTGATTCTTCGTAGAACGCGTTTAAACGCGTTCTGGCGAACTTTAACCGGCTCCAACGTGGTGGGGGCCAGTCGCGTCGTCCGCGTCGTTCCCAGGGCCGCTGTTGCCGCAGCAATGGGCATTTTAAAAATCGACCGGGTGGGCCTTTCCGCTCCCCCTGGCGCGAAGGGGTAAGTTTTCTGTCCCAAAATGGGAATTAGTGGCACTAATGTACGTCAATGTACGTACGTTGTTGTCAATTTATTGCATTATTACTACAACGGTGTATGTACAGCACCCTTGGCCGTATGTTCGCCCCAGTAACGATCTCCAGACCCACAAAGCGGGTGCGCAGAGATCTTCGCTCCCTGGCTTTTTCTCAAGGGAGACGCTTTCATGGAAGGTGACTGCCGACCGGGAGCTTTTCGAATTGAGCCACTACCGCAGCCCAGCAGTTCTCGGAATCGCTCCTGCTTCATCGCCCCATGCTTCGTCGCGCTATGCTCACGGCCCGATCCTTCACATCGAACTATTCTTCATCGAACCATTCTTCAGCGAACCATCCTTCAGCGAACCACGGGCGAGTCTTCATCGGCGGCCTTGGTCTCATCGGCATGAATCTTTCCATCGTCGGTGGCATAGAGCGAGCGGTGCGTGGAGTCGAGTTTTTGCGGCGTCATGGTGAGAACGTAGCTGTCCTTCTTGCCGCGAAAGCCGGCGGTGTAGTCTCCGCGATGGGGATCGACCATGCGCTTGGTGAACGAGCCGGAGTGGACCAGATCGGGCAGCGTGGTGGCGTAGTGTCCATATTGCTTGTTGAACTGATGCTGCGCGCGGATCACCACGCGCATGTAGCCCAGCGCCGCGGATTCGGAATCGGAGCGGGCCGGGTCATTCGCATATTTCGGTTTGTATTCGGAAGCGGTCTGCTCCGGCGTTTGTTGCGCAAGCACAGGCACGACGAGCCCAAGTCCCAGGAGAAGTGTGACGGCGAAACGTTTCATTGTTCTCCAGCCAGGTTTCTGCAACCAGGTTTCTGCAACCAGGTTTCTGCAACCAGGTTTCTGCAACCAGGTTTCTGCAACAAGGTTTCTGCAACGAGCTACAGATTAGAGCGCGCTCACAAATTGACGTCGCAGCGCTCGCTAGCATCATACGCTCGGCGCGCGCGCCCAACGTCGCGGGCCATTCCCGTTCCTCAAACCCATTTTGGTCCGGATTTCCATGTTACTCCCGTAATTTCCCTTAGGTCACCTTCTCTTTCCCCTGTGACCGATTATTACTATGCTGAGTAGAAGAACTTAACCCCCATTAGGGAAAACTATGAAATCTGCTGTCGGCAGAAAACCGGTCATAAAAATCGCAGTCGTAGAAAGTGATCCCCTGCGCTTCGTTGGATTTCGAGCCCTGTTCGATTCTGAGCCGGAGTTTGAACTGGTGTCGGCGACGCTGTCCGAGATCAGCACTCTCCCGGGCATCGATCTGATTCTGCTGGGGAATCGCTCCGGACAAAATTTGTTCGATTTAATGGCGGGTCTCAAGGCTACGCGTCCTGATTTGCGGATTATTGTCACCGGTTCCGGCATCGACGAAGAAACCATCCTGAAAGCGATTGCCTCCGGGGCAAAGGGCTATGTGGACGAAGCGGCGACACCAGCGGAGTTTGCCCAGGCGATTCGAATCGTGAATCAAGGATCGGTGTGGGCGCCGCGCAGGGTTCTGTCGATGTTCATCGAGCGGGTGTCGTCTGCGCCCGGCAGAATCTTTCCCGCCGGCCGCGTCACCTTCACCGACCGCGAAAAAGAAGTCCTGGAAATGCTGGTGGCCGGAAGATCCAACAAAGAAATTGGCGGCCAACTGGGAATCGAAGAGCGCACCGTGAAAGCCCACGTCGCCAAGCTGATGCGAAAAGTCGGCGTGCAAAACCGCATCGCGCTCTCGGTGCATGCCATCACGCACTCGCTGGTGACGACGAAGTAGCTTCGAGCCCCGAGCCCTGAGTCCCGAGCCCCTAGTCCTCAGTCCCGAGCCGCGGAGCGGAGCGGTCGCTCATGGTTACCGGTCTTGAGTCGCTAGTCCCGATAGACGTTCTTTGCTCGCGACTCAGGACTCGCGACTCAGCACTCTTTAGGACACTTACCTTCGTAATCTTGCCGCCAGCAACCATCTGCCGCATACTCGCTTCACCTACCACAGAACCTGGGAGACGGGGCTGAAAGTGGCGATTAGGGTCACTACTTTCAGCCCCGCATTTTTTTCCATCCAGGATGCCGCGTGAATGGAACTACGGCGCATATTCCAGACGATTTCCGGTAGTGGTGCAGTTTGGATTTTTCCTCTGTGTACCTTCGTGTCCTCTGTGGTTTCAAGCTCTTAACCCATCGAACTGCACCACCACCCGATTTCCACAGGATAGTATGCCCTCGGTGCCGAGTGCGCTAGACTTCAATCACGATTTCCGGTAGTGGTGCAGTTTGGATTTTTCCTCTGTGTACCTTCGTGTCCTCTGTGGTTTCAAGCTCTTAACCCATCGAACTGCACCACCACCTGATTTCCACAGGATAGTATGCCCTCGGTGCCGAGTGCGCTAGACTTCAATCATGCCCAAGCGCAATCTGCGGATCGTAAGGCGGGTCAGGAGCATTCCCGCGCTCGGAATTTGCGAACGATGCAATGCGCAGTTCGCCGGAGACCCTGACCGGGGGAACTCCCAATCGGATATTCAAAGTCAGTTCAATGCCCACGCGTGCAAGCCGCTGGATGACAGCCAAAATGCGCAGCCGGGGCGCCAAGCCACCGAAAATAAGTAGCCTATTCGTGGTCGGGCATCCGCTCCGGCACCGCCAAAAAACGTGAAGGCAGATAGCAGGCAGTGGCTCAATTTGAATCCGCCGCGTTTCCGTCATCCCGAAGCGCCCGCGTTTTTTCCAGCGGGCCAAGGGATCGCCCGGCCCACAACGCGTGTGCGAGGGAGATCCTTCGCTCCGCCTGGGCTTCTCTTGGAAAAGCCGGGCTACGCTCAGGATGACTTCAGGCTGGGGTCTTTTTCAAAATTGAGCCACTGCCCAGATAGCATCCAAGGTGCCATGCGGCGATGCAACTCGGGCTTCATCATTTACAATCGAAGAACTGAATCCGGCGTTTAATCATTTCTGTGGCGAGGGAACGAATGAAGAAGCTTCTCCTGCTGTTGTGGGTGGTGGCGCTGTGCGCCGTTGCGGTGGCTGGGGACGATCAAGGGAAAGAGTCGAAAGCACAGGACCGCGTGCAGGCGGCCGCGGACGTATTGAACGAAATCCAGGGCGCAGCCGACAAAGGAATTCCGCAGAGCATCCTGGGCCATTCGCAATGCGTGGCGGTGGTCCCGTCGATGTTGAAGGGAGGATTCATCGTCGGCGGCAAGTATGGACGCGGCCTGGCCAGTTGCCGCACCCCCAAAGGCTGGAGCGCGCCCGCGTTCTTCCTGGTCGAAGGCGGCAGCGTCGGCTTTCAGATCGGCGGGCAGGCCGTCGACCTGGTCATGCTCATCATGGACGACAAAGGTATGCAGCGGTTGTTGACCAGCCAGTTTACTTTGGGCGCGGACGCCTCCGTGGCCGCCGGCCCGGTGGGCCGCGAGGCCGAAGGCGATACCGACTGGAAAATGCGGGCTGAAGTGCTGACCTATTCCCGAGCCCGCGGCGTATTCGCCGGCATTACCCTGAATGGCGCCGTCATCAAGCAAGACGCTTCCAGCACGCGGGAGTTTTACGGGCACATGGTGACTTTCAAAGCGGCTCTTACCGGCGCGATCGATCCTCCACCCGCAGCCAATGTGTTCTTGAGCACGCTGGCCAAGTGGGCGCAGGATGCGGCGAAATAGACCAGGGGCTAGGGACCAGGGGCTAGGGTCCAGAGTTTGCCGGCACTTCTAGCTTTCTTGTCTTTTCATCTTTAGCCCCTTGCTCCTAACTTGATGCGGCGCAAACTTGAATACGCGGCAGCCTGGCCGTTCCTGAAAATCCTGCAGATTCTGCCCCGCCCGCTCTCGCGGGCGTTCGCCATCGGTATTGCCCAACTCGTCTACTTGCTGCATTTTCGCCTGCGGCGAGTGGGCATGCGCAATCTTGCCATGGTGTTTCCTGAAAAAAGCGAAACCGAGCGCAGGCGCATTGTGCGCGCCGAATTTACTTCTCTGGGACGCCAACTCGCCGAGGTCTGCCAGTTTCCCCGCTACACCCCGGAAAACGTCGAGCAGGTCGTGATCTACGATGGATTGGAAAACTTTCTGGCAGCGCAGGCCTGCGGCAAGGGCGTGCTGTTTCTCACCGCCCACTTCGGCGGTTGGGAGCTTTCCGCCTTCACGCACTCTCTGCACGGGTACTGGATGCACGTGGTGATGCGGCCCATGGACAATCCTTATCTTGACCGCATGCTGCAGTCGATCCGCATGCGCCATGGCAATAAAGTTGTGTCCAAGGACGATTTCGTGCGCGGGTTGCTGGCGGCCATGCGCGCCAGCGAAGTCGTTGGAATCCTGATGGATACGAATATGACTCCGCCGCAGGGCATATTCGTCGATTTCTTCGGCATTCCCGCCTGCACCGCCAGCGGTCTGGCGCGCATTGCCCTGAAGACGGATGCCGCGGTGGTCCCAACGTTTACTATCTGGGACGAAAAGTTGGGCAAATACCGCCTGCGATTCGATCCTGCATTGACTCTGATTCGCACCGGCTCCCTGGAGCCCGACATTGCCGCCAATACGCAAATGTTCACGAAAGTGATTGAGGACTACGTGAGGAAGTATCCCGAACAGTGGCTGTGGGTGCACCGCCGCTGGAAGACGCGGCCGGAGGGCCAGCCGCCGCTGTATTGAAGCCGACTGGAACGGCTCGCGGCGCTCCTATACCATTGAATGAACTGGGCCTCGAACGCTGGGGCGGGAGTGTTGCCATGCAAAATCACTCGGTCGCGCGCTTCGGCTTTGCCATCGCCAGCGTGAGTTGGCTCTGCTTGGCATACTTCAATGACGACGGCATTCCCGACCTGGCGATCGCGGATAATGTCGCAGCTTAGCTAACCATCCTTCTTGGAGAACGGTAGCCGGCTTGCTGGAGCCGGTTAGGGAGTTGTCCATAGGCGATCCGGTCGGGGCAGCGATTGTCCGCGAACGGCTTGGAAATCCTGTGTCTTCCTCGCGAGTGGAAATCTCGGGGACAGGGTTGGACACAGTAAGGTGAGGCAGGAAGTTGAAAAAAGTAGTGAGGACTGCAAGGTTTTGCATCATCGGGGCTGGGGAGCGCTGGCGAACATGAGGGGATTTTTCTGGCCGATTTCAGGTGCGGTTCTCGCGCTGGGCGCCTTATTGTTGAATCTGTCCGGCTGTGGAAGCAGCGGGTCGTCAAGCCTGCCGCCGGAAATCCCCGAATATACGCTCAGTGCCAGCGCTCTGAACCCGGGTTCGCTGACGGCAGGAAGCACGGCAACCTCGACGATTACCATAACCCCGCAGAATGGCTATACCGGAACTGTCACTCTTTCCTGCAGCATTAGCGGCGGCGGGACGCCTGCCCCGGCCTGCGCCTTCCAACCGGGGCCGGTCACGGTCAGCGGGCTTACCACATCGACGCTGACGGTCTCGACCACAGGCACCCCCGCGGGCACTTATTCCATCATGGTATCGGCAATGGATGCCGATAAACTTGCTCCCAGCAACGGATCGCAAGCGCTTTCTCTGACCGTGACGACGGAGGTCGTGGCGAGCTATTCCTTGACCGCCACTGCGCTTAGCCCCAGTAGCGTCGCTGCAGGCGGGTCGGCAACGTCCACGATCAGCATTACCCCGGTGAACGGCTACACGGGGAGCGTCACTCTTTCCTGCGGCAGCATTACCGGCGGGACGCCTGCGCCAACCTGTGCGTTCAATCCGTCGGTGATTACGATCAGCGGAAGCGGTTCGGGAACCTCCACGCTGACGGTTTCGACCACCAGCAGCACGGCTGCCGCTGGGTACTCGATCCCGGTGTCGGCGGTCGACGCTAATCAACTCGGCCCCAGCGATGGTTCGCAAGCCCTTTCTCTGACCGTGACTCCGTTGGTTGTTGCGAGCTACTCTTTGAGCGCCACGGCGCTTAGCCCGAGCAGTGTCGTCGTCGGAGGATCGGCAACCTCGACCATCACCGTCACTCCGGCGAATGGCTATACGGGCAGCGTGACACTTTCCTGCAGCAGCGTTACGGGTGGATCGCCGGCGCCGACCTGCGGCTTCAGCCCGTCTGTGATTACGATTAGCGGCTCTGGTTCAGGAACTTCCACGCTTACAGTTTCGACTACCAGCAGCACGTCACCCGCAACCTACTCGATTACGGTGTCGGCTATCGACGCCAACCAGCTAGGACCGAGCAACGGCTCGCAGGTACTCTCGCTGACCGTGATGGCGGCGCCAAGCTATTCTTTGAAGGCCAGCGCGCTCAACCCGGCAACGGTGAGCGCTGGCAATGCGGCGACTTCCACCATCACGGTGACCCCGGCGAATGGCTACACGGGCAGCGTGACGCTCTCCTGCAGCAGCATCACCGGCGGAACCCATCCCCCAACCTGCGCGTTCAATCCTTCGGTGATTACGATTGGTGGAAGCAGTTCGGGAACTTCCACGCTGACGGTTTCGACCACCAGCAGCACGTCGCTCGCAACCTACTCCATCACGGCGTCGGCGATCGACGCTAATCAACTGGGCCCGAGCAACGGATCGCAGGCGCTTTCTCTGACAGTGACGGCCGCGCCGAGTTACTCCTTGAGCGCGACGGCGTTGAGCCCGAGTAGTGTCACTGTGGGAGGATCGGCAACGTCGACCATCACGGTGGCCCCGGCCAATGGATACACGGGAAGCGTCACACTTTCCTGCAGCAGCATCACCGGCGGAACCCATCCCCCCACCTGCGCGTTCAATCCTTCGGTGATTACGATCAGCGGAAGCAGTTCCGGAACTTCCACGCTGACGGTTTCGACCACCAGCAGCACGTCACTCGCAACCTACTCCATCACGGCGTCGGCGGTCGACGCTAACCAACTGGGCCCGAGCAACGGCTCGCAAGCGCTTTCACTGACCGTGACGGCCGCAGCGAGCTACTCCCTGAGCGCCACGACGCTTAGCCCGAGTAGTGTGACTGCCGGAGCATCGGCAACGTCCACCATCACCGTCACTCCGGCGAATGGCTATACGGGCAGCGTCACGCTTTCCTGCAGCAGCATCACCGGCGGAACCCATCCCCCGACCTGCGCGTTCAATCCTTCGGTGATTACCATTAGCGGAAGCGGTTCGGGAACTTCCACGCTGACGGTTTCGACGACCAGCAGCACGTCAGCCGCGACTTACTCGATCACGGTTTCGGCGATCGATACCAACCAACTGGGCCCGAGCAACGGCTCTCAGGCGCTTTCTCTGACCGTGGGCTCTGCGGTCCCGGCCAGCTATTCCTTAAGCGCGTCGGCGTTGAGCCCGACTAGTGTCGTGGTGGGAGGATCGGCAACGTCGACCATCACGGTGACTCCGGCGAATGGCTATACGGGCAGCGTCACGCTTTCCTGCAGCAGCATTACCGGCGGATCCCCGGCGCCGACCTGCGGCTTCAGCCCGTCTGTGATTACGATTAGCAGCTCCAGTTCCGGGACTTCCACGCTGACAGTTTCGACTACCAGCAGCACATCACCTGCGACCTACTCCATTACGGTGTCGGCAAGCGATGCCAACCATTTAGGTCCCAGCAACGGCTCGCAGGTACTCTCCCTGACCGTGACGGCGGCGCCAAGCTATTCTTTGAAGGCCAGCGCGCTCAACCCGTCATCTGTGAGCGCCGGCAATGCGGCGACTTCGACCATCACCGTGACCCCGGCCAATGGCTACACGGGCAGCGTGACTCTTTCCTGCAGCAGCATTACCGGGGGATCGCCGGCTCCGACGTGCTCGTTCAATCCTGCAGTAATCACGATTAGCGGCTCCGGTTCCGGAACTTCTACGCTGACGGTTTCAACCACCAGCAGCACGTCGCTCGCGACCTATTCGATTACGGTGGCGGCAAGCGATGCCAACCATTTAGGTCCCAGCAACGGCTCGCAGGTGCTTTCCCTGACCGTGACGGCGGCGCCAAGCTATTCTTTGAAGGCCAGCGCGCTCAACCCGTCATCTGTGAGCGCCGGCAATGCGGCGACTTCGACCATCACCGTGACCCCGGCCAATGGTTACACGGGCAGCGTCACTCTTTCCTGCAGCAGCATTACCGGGGGATCGCCGGCTCCGACGTGCTCGTTCAATCCTGCAGTAATCACGATTAGCGGCTCCGGTTCCGGAACTTCTACGCTGACGGTTTCAACCACCAGCAGCACGTCGCTGGCAACCTACTCGATCACTGTGGCGGCTATCGACGCCAATCAGCTGGGCCCGAGCAACGGCTCGCAGGTACTTTCCCTGACCGTGACGGCGGCGCCAAGTTATTCTTTGAAGGCCAGCGCGCTCAATCCGTCATCTGTGAGCGCCGGCAATGCGGCGACTTCGACCATCACCGTGACCCCGGCCAATGGTTACACGGGCAGCGTGACTCTTTCCTGCAGCAGCATTACCGGCGGAACCCATCCGCCGACCTGCGCATTCAGTCCGTCGGTGATTACGATTAGTGGAAGCGGTTCGGGAACTTCCACGCTGACGGTTTCGACCACCAGCAGTACATCCCTCGCAACCTACTCCATCACGGTGTCTGCGGTTGACGCCAACCAGCTAGGACCGAGCAACGGCTCGCAAGCGCTTTCTCTGACGGTGACGGCCGCGGCGAGCTACTCCCTGGGCGCCACGGCGCTTAGCCCGGCCAGTGTCGCTGCAGGCGGATCGGCAACGTCCACCATCACGGTGACTCCGGCGAATGGTTACACCGGCAGCGTCACGCTCTCCTGCAGCAGCATTACCGGCGGAACCCCGGCTCCAACATGCTCGTTCAATCCTTCAGTAATCACGATTAGCGGCTCCAGTTCAGGAACTTCCACGCTGACGGTTTCGAGCACCAGCAGCACGGCAGTCGCGACCTACTCGATCACGGTGTCGGCAAGCGATGCCAACCATTTAGGCCCGAGCAACGGCTCGCAACTGCTTTCACTGACCGTGACCGCGGCGCCAAGTTATTCCCTGAAGGCGAGTGCACTCGATCCTGCCACTGTGACCGCCGGCAAAACGGCGACATCCACCATCACCATAACGCCAGCCGATGGCTATACCGGAAGCGTCACACTTTCCTGCAGCAGCGTCACCGGAGGAACTCCAGCCCCGACGTGTTCGTTCAATCCCGCCACCGTGGACGTAACCGGCGCGGCGGGAACTTCCACCCTGACCCTTTCAACCACGACCAGCACGCCCGGCGGCAGTTACACGGTCGTGGTCGCCGCGAGCGATGCCAATCACCTGGGCCCAAGCGATGGCTCGCAAACTTTGGCCGAGACCATTGCGGGTGCGATCACCAACGTGGTCATTATTTTTCAGGAGAACCGCACGCCCGACAATCTGTTTCAGGGCTTGTGCATAACCGGCTATGGGTCGCCGGGCGCATGCAGCACAACGCCGACCGCGACTCAATACAATATTCAGACCAGCGATTGGGCGAATAATCAGGTTTCGGGCGGAGTAACCCAGCCGGGAGTGATCGACCTGGGTACGACGGGAAACGACGGAAATTACGACAATTATGACATTAGCCACCAGCATGTGGCGTTCACCAATCAGTGCGACCTGAACTCGGCGAACGCTTGCGTGATGGATGGGTCCGATCTGAACGCGAGCCTGTGCTCGCCGAATCAGGGCTACTCCTGTCCCGCGAATCCGACGTACTTCTACGTTGATCCAGCCGACGTTACGTCGTACCTGCAGATGGCGCAGACGTATGCGTTCGGCGATCAAATGTTTCAGACCAACGAGGGGCCGAGTTACTCGGCGCATCAGTTCATAATTTCAGGAACGTCGACTCCCGGGACCGCCGACAGCGGTGATTACGTCTCCGATTTCGTCTCCGAAAACCCGATCCCGAACAATGCAACCGCCGGTTGCCTGGCGGCTACGGGTACCTATGCCAAGATTATCAATCCCGAAGGAGCGGAAACTCCCCTTTACAATCTTTGCTACGAACATCAGACACTGACGGATCTACTGGACGATGCTACCCCCCCGATCACCTGGCGCTATTACGCGCCATCGGCGGGCAGTATATGGACGGCTCCTACCGCCATTAACCACATGTGCGTTCCCAACAACACATACGGGAGCGCTACTGAATGTTCGGGATCGGACTACACGGCAGCGTCGCCTAAGGTGGTGCTGAATCAGACCCAGACGAACGCGCAGGTTCTCTCCGACATCACGAGCAATTCGCTGCAGCAGGTGAGTTGGGTGATTCCCACCGGCGCCGACTCCGACCACGCCGCCAGCAACGACGGATGCGGGCCTTCGTGGGTGACCGAAGTGGTTAACGCCATCGGCAACAGCTCTTACTGGCCGAATACCGTCATCATCGTTTCCTGGGACGATTGGGGAGGCTGGTACGATCACGTGGCTCCGCCGCAGGTGATCGACGATGGCAGCAGCTGGGGATCGGGCTACGTCTATGGCTTCCGCGTTCCGCTGATCGTGATTTCTCCCTACTCCAAGTCAGCCTACATTTCGCACACCACGCACGACTTCGGCAGCATTTTGCGGTTTATCGAGAATAATTATGGATTGGGGCAAGTCGGCGTCTCCACCGGCAACTACTATGCTGACACCTATGCTCCGGATGCTCCTAATTCTTTGAGCGATATGTTCGACTTCACCGGTTCGCCGGTTCCGTTTACGAAGATCGCGGTCCCCTGGAACGACGCGACCTGCAAGAGCAATCCCAGCATCCCCAGCGATCCGGATGACGACTAGAATCCTGTTAGCCTTCTCATAACAGCACCCGGCTGAGTGGAGGTTCACCCGTGCTCACACGGCGCTCGTTTCTGCGCTGCTCGCTCGCCGGCTCCGTTTGGCTGGGTCTTCGCGGCACTTCTGCTGCAAGGGCGGATGCCAGCGCAACCGACAAACTGGTGGAAGGCTACATGGCTGCCTACGATGTGCCCGGTTTGTCTCTTTGTTAGGGCCGGGGGAAGCAGATCCTTTTCGTGCGGGGCTACGGACTCGCCGATCATCATGGGAAAGAGCCAGTCACTCCGCAGAGTCTGTTCCGCATCGCCAGCCTGTCGAAGCCATTTACGTCGGCTGCGGTTTTCAAGCTGGTGGAGTCGGGAAAGTTGCATACAACAGATCGCGTTTTTGGCCCCAGCGGCATTCTCGGCAGTTTCGCGTTACGCCCGCACAAAGACTGGCTGCAGGCCATCACCGTGCGGGATCTGCTCACCCACACTTCCGGCGGATGGTCCAACAAGGAGCACGATCCAATGTTTCATGAAAAGGAGCGGAGCACCGCGGATTTTCTTCAGCACACCTTGGACGAATACCCTCTGGAGAACGAGCCCGGCACGCGCTACGCCTATTCCAACTTCGGATACTTTGTGCTGGGCCGCGTGATTGAACAAGTTTCCGGCACGGCTTATGGCGCCGACGTGCAGCAGCAGGTCCTGGCTCCGCTCGGAATTACGGATATGCGATTGGGGAAGAAGAAAGCGGCCCCGAATGAGGTTCACTACTACGGGCAGGGCCGCGACGATCCCTACTCGATCCCGATTGAGCTGCACGACGCCAACGGAGGATGGATTGCCACGCCGAGCGATCTGGTCCACTTTGCTCTGGGAGTATTCTCCGCTCAAGACAACGCCGGCGCCCCGGCCTTGCTTAAGCCGGAAACCTTGCGCCAGATGACCCAGACCTCAGCTGCGAATCGGCAATATGCATGCGGATGGAGCATTTCATCGGAGGGAGACTGCTCCCACTCCGGCGGCTTCGACGGCACGGCCAGCTTTGTGGTACACCGCCATGACGGATTGGCATGGGCGGTCGTGGTCAACACCCGCCGCCCTCATTCTGAGATGGAACAGGATCTTCACAAGCTGTCCTGGGATATTGCTGCGTCCCTGCCGGCGTAAAGTGATCCGCTGACGCGCGCTGGAGAAAAAAGGAGCCGCGAATCGCGCCTCCTCCGTTTTCGTCCCTTCGATTCCGGTAAAATTAAATCTTCCCGGAGGTTTCTATGACTGCTTCTTCGGTTATCGACGCACCGCCTTCGTTAACCACTGCTTTCGATCACATCGCTGACCTCGAACGCCAATACCTGCTGACGACCTATAGCCGATATCCCATAGTTCTGCATCGCGGCAAGGGGGTCTTTCTGTGGGACATCGAGGGCAATAAATATCTGGACTTCGTTTCCGGCCTGGGCGTGAATGCGCTGGGACACGCGCATCCGCGCATCGTGAAGACCATCCGCGATCAGGCTGCAAAACTCATTCACGTGTCCAACCTCTACTATCACGAATATCAAGGCCTGCTGGCGCAAAAGCTGTGCGCGCTATCCGGTCTCGACCGGGCATTCTTCCAGAACAGCGGCACTGAGGCCATTGAAGGCTCGATCAAACTGGCCCGCCTGGCAGGGCATCGCGCGGGTGGCGAAGCCAAATGCCGCCTCGTGGCTCTGGAAGGTTCCTATCACGGACGCACCTTCGGGGCGCTCTCGCTCACCGGGCAGGATAAGCACCGCAAGGGCTTCGAGCCGCTGCTCGAAGAAGTGACCTTCGTCAAACAGAACGACCTCGAGGGCCTGCGCTCTGCCATCAACGACAATACCTGCGCCATTGTGCTCGAACCGATCTTCGGCGAAGGAGGAATTCACGAGTGCTCCGTAGAATTTCTGCAAGAATGCCGAGCGCTCGCCGATCGCCACAAGGCCGCGCTGATCTTTGACGAAATTCAATGCGGGCTCGGGCGCACGGGAACGATCTTCGCCTTCCAGACATTCGGCGTAACGCCTGACATTGTCGCCATCGCGAAGCCGCTCGCGGCCGGCCTGCCGCTGGGAGCATTTATCGCGAAAGAAGATTTCGCCAGCGCGATCGCTCCCGGACAGCACGGTACAACTTTCGGCGGCGGTCCGCTGGCCTGCCGCGTGGCGCTGGAATTTCTGGCGATCGTGGAAGAAGAAAAGCTGCTGGAGAATGTCCAGAAGGTCGGTGCATACCTGCACCAGGAGCTGCAAAATCTGGTAGGAAAGCACGCGGCAGCGGTCGCCGTTCGCGGCCGCGGATTTATTCAGGGCATTGAGCTGGAAATTCCCGCGCGTCCCATCGTCGATGCCGGTCTAGCCGAGGGCGTGCTGTTTAATAGCACGCAGGATACGGTTGTGCGCTTCCTGCCTCCGTTCCTGCTGGAAGAAAAACACGTCGATAAAGGAATTCGCGTGTTGAAGAAATTGCTGGGGAAGAAGCGGAAGCAGGCGGCGTGATCGGGCTGTGCTCATCTCCGGCAAACAGCGGGTTCCTCACCGCCGCTTCGCGCCGGTTCGGAATGACATCGATGCAGCGGGTTCCTCACCGCTTCGCGCCGGTTCGGAATGACATCGATGCAGCGGGTTCCTCACCGCTTCGCGCCGGTTCGGAATGACATCGATGCAGCGGGTTCCTCACCGCTTCGCGCCGGTTCGGAATGACATCGATGCAG
>Ga0302324_100001561_pt1 | contig 55275 bp, 45 predicted proteins | sample Palsa_T0_1_FD_201949 | JGI IMG/M metagenome (GOLD analysis project Ga0302324, IMG submission 201949) | Peat permafrost microbial communities from Stordalen Mire near Abisko, Sweden - Palsa_T0_1 | ecosystem: Environmental > Terrestrial > Soil > Palsa > Peat permafrost | place: Sweden: Abisko...
CGATCGACTCGTACCAGTCGCCGCCGACCTCGATCATCTTGCTGCCCGGCAGGTAGCGGTGCCGGACTTCGACCGACGACGGCGCGGATAGCCCGGTCGGCAGCAGGCTGCGCTGCAGGGTGAGCGCAGTGGCGCGTTCCCTGCTGTACCGGCGGGCGTTGTCGATGAAGATCGCCGTGCGCGCGGCGAACTCCATCCCGATCTCGGTGTCGTAGGCGTCGAAGCGCCGGTACCCCGCGGTGCGCGTGCACACGAAGAAGCCGAGCGTCACATCGCTGGCGACCAGCGGCAGCAACAGCATCGACACGTCGGAAAGCAGCCGGGCGACCGGCCCGCGCAGCCACGACGTGGCGATCCGGGTGGCATTCTCGCCGCCGACGCGCGCCTCGAGCACCGGCTCGCCGGAATCCATGCACCGGGTGTAGGGCGTGCCCGGCGGATAGCGGAGGATCTCGCCCGTCGGGAACGCCGCGTCCCAGCCCTGGTCGCCGTCATCATAGGCGACGGCGAGCCGCCGGAGCGGATGCGATCCGTCCGGTGCGTCGGGGAGCTCGTCGCCGCCCACCAGGCTCTCCAGCACCAGTAGCCCGGCCGCGTTGGCGAAGTGCGGGACGACGATATTGACGAGCTCTCGCGCCATCTGGTCGATGTCGAGGGCCGCGCCGATTCGCTTGAACGCGCCGTCGAGCAGTGAGTGGCGCATGACCGCCGGATCCAGGAACCGCCCCTGCGACGGCGGCGCCATGCGCAGCACCGCCAGCGCGGCAAGACGGGCATCGGCCGATCGCATCGGCTGCAGGGTGACCACCGAGTCGACGTGCTCGCCCTTGCCTGTCCGCAGCGTCAGCACCGCCGTGCCCTCGCGATCGGAGAAGGCCGCGCTCAGCAGGCCCTCGAGTACCGCGGCATGCGACGCTGGCACGGCCAGCAGGCTGCTGAGCTCGACGCCGAGCAGGGGGTCGCTCGGATGTGCGAGGATATCCGCCGCGTTACGGTCGTGCTGGACTATATGCCCGGTCTTGTCGACTCCGAGGATCAGCGTCTGCGCTGAGGTGTTCGACAGGAGCGCGGAGATATCCGTGGTAATTTCCGATGTCACGGTAGCGCTCCCTTCTACTTTGGCCGCCTGCTATTTGGCCGCCTTCGGCTTCGGCCGTGAGTGGCTCGTTCGATTATGGAACAGCTAGCCGCAAATTCTGAAAGAACGGGCAGTTCGCCCGCGTCCGCTCGGGCATCGCCGGGCCAGTCCGGATCGCCGGGCCAGTCCGGGTCACCGGGCCAGTCCGGGTCACCGGGCCAGTTCCGGATCTCCGCTGGTCATCCGAGACCGACGTGCTGACCATTACCCTGTCAGGTCAGGCCAGCCAGGAGGTGGACAATGCCAGGTCGGCCCCGGCTCACCGTTGTCGGCAGCCTGAACATGGACATCTCGGTCTCCGTCGGCCGGCTGCCCGGGCCGGGCGAGACCGTCCTGGGCGGCGAGACAGTCATGGCGCCAGGCGGGAAGGGCGCCAACCAGGCGGTCGCTGCGGCGCGGCTCGGCGGCGCGGTGCGGATGGCCGGCTGCGTTGGCGAGGATGAGTTCGGGGACGCGATCATGACCGCGCTGCGGGCGGAGGACATCGATCCTGGCGCGGTGCGCGCCATCCCGGGCTGGTCCACCGGGCTGGCGCTGATCACGGTCGACGCCACCGGCGAGAACATGATCACGGTCGCGCCCGGGGCGAACGGCCGGGCCGGCCCGCGGGAGGCCGCCGCTGCGCTGTCCGCAGACAACGACCTGCTCGTGCTCTCGGCCGAGATTCCGGCGGAGACGCTCGCCGCCGTGCTGGCCGGCGCGAGGGAGCAGGGAACGACGTGCCTGCTCAACCTCGCCCCAGTACCGCGCGAGGCGGCATCGCTGCTATCGGCGGGCGTGGACTGGCTCGTGGTTAACGAGACTGAGGCCGGCGCGATCCTCGGCCGGACCGTGGCCGGCCTGCGGGAAGCGGCCGCGGCCGCCGCCGAGCTGGCGGCCGGCGCCGCCCGCCACGCGGTGGTCACGGCTGGCCCGCAGGGCGCGGCGCTGGCCGGCCTCGCCGGAGCCGAGTCAGTGCCCGGGTTCCGCGTTCACAGCGTGGATAGTGTGGGAGCGGGCGACGCGTTCGTGGCAGCGCTCGGCGTGACGCTCGCCGCCGGGGTTGCCCCGGGCGCGGCGCTGCGGGCCGCGTGCGCGGCCGGGGCGACGGCGACCACCCGCCGTGGCGCCCAGGTAGCGCTGCCACGCGCGGCGGAAATCCGCGCGGTCACCGGTCTGGCCTGGCCGTCCATCACGGACTGAGGGCCTCAGGCGTCCCTGGCGGGCTCGCCGTGACTGGCGTTCGCCCGGCCGCGGCCCCAGTAGGCCTTCGGCGAGACCTGGCCCGGCTCCAGCCCTCGTGCCGCCAGCACCTCGCGAAGCCGAGCCACTACCCTTGCCTCGCCGAGCAGGTAGGCGTGCCCGCGGCCGGCCGGCAGCGCAACGTCGGCAGTGGCGGCGGCCAGCGCGCCGGGCTGGCCCGCGAGACCCCCGTCGCGATGCAGCCAGGTGACGCTGGCGGCTGCGGGGGCGTGCAGTTCCTGCTCGTCCTCGGGTCCGGGGATCTCGAGCAGCACCTGCACCGGCGTGCCGCCGGGCAGTGATTCGGTCATGCGGAAAATCGCGGGCAGGGCCGACTCGTCGCCGACGAAGAGATGCCAGTCCGCCTGCTGCGCAGTCGTAATCTTCCCCCGCGGCCCGATCCCCTCGATCCGGTCGCCAGGCCGCGCGGCCCGTACCCAGCGCTCCCCGGGGCCGTCGCCGTGCAGCACTATGTCGAGAGTGATCGTCCGGCTCGGCGCGTCGAGCGCGCGGATTGTGTAGCGCCTGCGGACCGGGCGGTTGCCCTCGACGTCGACGAGCAGCATCACATCCTGGCCAGGGGCATAGTCGAAGCTGGCCAGTTGCGGCGCGGTCAGCCGCAGGCGGAGCATATGCGGCGTCAGCGGCGCCGATTCGGCCACGACCAGCGGCAGCCGGGACGTCCCCGCCAGCGGGCCGGACAACTCGGCGAATGGATCGTCGAGCGTCATCTGGGCGGTGTCCGGCAGCGCATCAGCCATGAACAGCCAGCCTTTCCTGGTAGCAGATTTCCCGGCGGCGGCAGCCGCCGCATGACAGCGCCCCCGGCAGCGATGCTAGAGCTGACGAGGGCGTGCCTGGCGCCGGCGCACTGGTCGCCTCTCGGCGAGTGGCGCTACGCGGCTCCAGCCGAACGGTATTCCGCGAAGGCAGTTGTTGCGGCCCGGGGGACACAGCACACCGACTGCAGGGTGGAACGTCTCAGGCCGCGAAGCTATTCCGGCCGGAGCGAGGCGTTCGTCGACCGATGCCGGTGACGGGATAGTCTGAGCACCCAGGTCTGAGGTGGTATGAGGAGTGGCTGCCGGTGCCTCGGGAATACTCAGTGATCGGCTCCATCGGCGTCCTCCTTATCGGCACGCGGGGGCCGAAGGGGCCCGGGGAAGTGCTGGTCAAGATTCGCGGCGGCTCAGAGGCCTACATCGCCTGGTCGCCTGAGCCGATACCCAAGGGCGCCACGGTCCTGGTCATTGAATCCCGGGGCGCCCGGTCCGTCGACGTGAGTGCGTGGACCGATCCGCTCGATCCCTTTCCTGATGAGGCTGGTGAGTAGGTGAACCGGGCGTACGCTGAGCCTGGCAATCGGCGCAAACTGATGGAATTGTCAGGAATGCGCGGGGTAACGTCCCCGGCACCCGGCTTGGAGATGAGAGATGTTTGGATACCGCGTACCGGCACCCGATGAGGCCATGCTGGTCTCCGGCGGAAGATACGGCCGTGACGGCTCGCCGTTCCGCGTCGTGACAGGCCACGGCGCCTTTATTATCCCCTTTATTCGTAAGACCCGGTTCCTGACACTTGCCATGTGCGAGTCCGAGGTCGCCGAGACCTGCGTTACGAAGCAGGGCATCTCGCTGCAGGTCCGCGCGGTCATTGCCTTCAAGGTAGGCAACGACGGCGAGAGCATCGTCAACGCCGGGCAGCGGTTCCTTTCCGACCAGGACCAGATGTCGACGCTGACCGGCCGGATTTTCGCCGGGCACCTGCGCTCCATCATCGGCTCGATGACGGTCGAGGAGATCGTCACCGAGCGGCAGAAACTCGCGAGCGAGGTGCTCGACGGCTCGAAGGCGGAAATGGTCAAGATCGGCCTTACCGTCGACTCGCTGCAGATCCAGTCGATCGACGACATGAACTCCGGCTACATCGAGGCGATGGCCGCGCCGCACAACGCAGCAATCCAGCGGCAGGCGCAGATCGCGCAGGCCCAGGCCAACCAGGCGTCGGCCGAGGCTCAGCAGGAGTCACAGCGCAAGCAGGCGGAGTACGCCCGGCAGACCTCCGTCGTGCAAGCCCAGTACAAGGCGGAGATAGACAAGGCACAGGCCGAGGCCGCGCAGGCCGGGCCGCTGGCGGAGGCGCAGGCGACGATGGGGGTGCTGGCCGCGCAGACCGAGCTAGCGCACCGGCAGGCCGAGCTGCGGCAGCGCCAGCTGGTCGCCGAGGTGATCAGGCCGGCCGAGGCCGAGGCGGAGAAGGTGCGCATCCTCGCGCAGGCCGATGCCCAGCGAGTCAAATTCCAGGCCGAGGCAGCAGCCTCGCATCAGCGGATCGCCCTTGACCGGATGCTCATCGAGCAACTCCCGGATATCGTGCGGGAGGCGGCAGGAGGCCTGGCCGGCGCCAATCTGAGCGTGCTGAACGGCGCCGACGGCCTCAGCGAGATCGCCGCCGGGCTGGTCGGCCAGGGCCTGATGATCCTTGAGTCGGTAAAGAACAGCCTGGCCGACACCGCGGAAACCGCCGACGAGCCCGGCGTGGCGGACGACAGCCCGCCAGCCGCCGGCGCTCCCGCTGCGATCGGGTGAACTCGTGGTCCCCGTCGTGACCGGGTGACCCGTCGTTCCCGCTGTGATCGGATGATCTTCTCGTTCGCTCCATGACCTGAAACCCGCGCCCGGCGCCGTGGCCCGCGCTGCCGCTCTGGGGCCCTGCCGCGCGCCGGCCTGGCTGGCCGCTGCCGCCGTGAGTACGCCGGTTCGTCCGTTCAGAAAAATCCGGAGTTCCGTGTCGCGGGCGACCGGGCACGCCGCCGCGCATGTAACGGGGCATGGCCCTAGCCCGCCGCCGCCGGGATTTCTTCAGTCAGCGCGTCAACCAGGTCCTGGGCGTACACGTCTCACCTGTAGGTCGTCACTTAAAGTAACTAAAATGTTACTTTTTGTGAGCGAACAGCCAGTTTAACCCGGCCTGACGCTGTCTGCGGCGCTAGGTCCCGACGGGAAAGGAGCCAGATGCGCCGCCGCCTTCCGAGGGCACTCGCCGGGCTGACGGCCGCCGCCGCGGCGTGCACGGCGTTAGCCCTCGCTCCCGCTGGTGCCGCGACGGTCCCCTCGCACCGGATCATTCACAACGCCACGCCATCGTGCGGCTCGTTCTGCGCCAACTACTTCGTGCTGAAATACGGACCGGGTTCCGTCCTGGACAATTACCGCGGGCGCCACCGGATCGGCAACCGGGTGATCCTTTTCGCGGCGAGCAATAGCGACCCCAACCAGGACTGGACCGTCTGGCCGGCCGGAACCGTGCAGCAGCTCGCCTCCTTCGGGCTGGTCAGTCAGGCGCTTGCGCTGAATTACGGCGCGGACCAGGCGTTCGAGATTGAGCTCGCGCCCTATGGCGTGGGCACTGGCAAGTGCGCGGGGACGGCAAAGGCGGCCAGCGACGATGAGCCGGTCACCTTGCAATGGTGCGGGCGGACTGCCCGGACCATATGGGTTGCCGACTCCGGGAACGCCGATGATTCCTACGAGCCGCTCATTAGCGGGTCGGACACCGACTTCAGCGACCCGCAGGTCCTCACCGAGCCAGGATGGCCGATCAGGCTGCCGCGGCCCGATCTGACGACCTACCGCCTGCAGAGGTTCGCCGATCAGACCGTCTTCGACGATCAGATGTGGAACAACACCATCGGCGTTCTGCCATAGCCCTCGGCTGAAAGCGCATCAGCGCTGGTGAAAGGAGGTGAAACAGGTGCGCGCAGCGATCGGCGAGCACGCCGCCGGCTGGCTGCGGCCACCCGTTCCCGACCACGTGAACCACGGCGCAATGAATTGTGGTGACGTTACGTCATTGACTCACTACCCGTGGTAGCGTTCCGCTTACTGACTGGCAGGGCGGGATCGCATAGCGCTACACCAGCAAGGATCTGAGCCACGCCGAGACAGGCCCGAGCTTGACCGCCCAGGCAACCAGAGATCGAAGCCGGTCCGGCAAATCGACACAGGAAGGAATCACCATGCGCAACCGCTACTCTCGGGCGTTTTACGCGATGGCGAGTACCGTAGCCGTTACCACGGTGGTCGGACTCACCGCGGCAGGTGCCGCGAGCGCGTCCACGACCCGGGCGAAGCCAGACATTACCCCGCCCTGCGGGGCCAACTGCATCACCATCTATAACGAGAAGTACGGCCCAGGCTTCGTGCTCGACAACCACAAGACCCGCAAGCGCGTCGGCAACAAGCTTGAGCTGTTCGCCGCGAGCAACTCGGACTCCGCCGAGGACTTCGCCCCCCTCTACGAGGGCACGGTGGATGACTTCTACGACATCGGCCTAGTGAGCGCGAAGCTCGCTTACAACTACGGCGACGACACCGCGTACATGCTGGAGTGGGCACCTTACGGGGTCAACACCGGCCTGTGCGAGGGGACCGGGGGCGCCGCGCACAACGGCGAGCTGGTCAGCCTCCAGGTCTGCGGGCAGAACGCGGACACGGTCTGGGTGATCGACAGCGCGGACGCCGATCCGAATACCGGGCTTGAGCCGCAGATCGCTGGCACCGACACGAACTTCAGCGACCCGCAGGTGCTGACCACCGGCGGAGCGCCGTGGCTGCCGTCGCAGCCGCAGCTGAAGACTGACCGGATGAAGAGCTTCTCCGCCGGCGTCGTGTACAACACGCAGCTGTGGTTCGACCCCAGCGTCACTCCTCCTGGTCCGGTCCACCGGAGTTAGCTAGCTGAGGTGCCCGGGCTGGCACGGCGGCGCAACGCCGGACCAGCCCGGATCGCCTCGCTGCAGCCGGACCTTGGCCGGGCATACCTGCCAGGCAGCCCGAACGTCCGGCCCGGGTCAACGGTGCCCTCTTCGCCACACGGCGGAGGGGGCACCGTTGTCGTTCCGGGCGCGTCATCCCCGGTCACGGCGGGGGGCGCAGCCACGCCGCGGGCGTGGCCGGTGGCGTGCCCGGGGGCCAGCGCGCCCGCCGGCCAGCACGCCGAGCAGGCACACCGGGGCGACGGCGAGCCCCGCCAGTGCCCAGGCCAGGCCGAAGCGCTCGGCGAGGAACCCGACCGCCAGCGGGCCCGCCCCGCCGGCCAGGCTCGCGGCGCTGGCCAGCGTGACCGCTACGCCGCTCTGCCCGGGCAGGCTGCCATACAGGCCGGCCTGCAGCACTGGGTACCAGGGTGCGGTGGCGAGGCTCAGCCCGGCGAGGACGACGAGCTTGGGCCAGAGCCCGGGCACCAGCAGGAAGGCCGGGTATGCCACGACGCTGACCGCTGCACTCGCGGTCAGCAGCCGCAGCGCCGCCGTTCGCTCCAGCACCCCGACGACCAGGACGTCCCCGGCCAGCCCGGCCCCCAGCCGGACGGCAACTCCGAGTGCCGCCTCGGCGGGCGTGGCATGCACGACGTCGACGAAATAGACCCCGAGGAACCCGGTCAGGACATCAAGCAGCAGGTCAGCTGCCTGGAGGAGGATAAGCCAGCGGACCACACCATCCTGCCGGAGGCCGCTGCGCACCCGTCGCATCGCGCCGCCCTGGCCGGTGCCGCCGGGCTGGCCTGCTGCGCGGAGCCTGGTCGCGTCGCCGGGGCTGCCCGCGGCCGGCCGCGCCGGCGGCCGCGGCCAGCTGCGGATCACGCCAAGCCAGGCCGCCGCCGCGCAGGCGGCCAGCGCGAGATACGCCGTCCGCCAGCTGCCCCCGGCCGCCAGGATGGCGATGAGCAGGAGCGGGCCGCCGACCGCGCCGGCCGATCCGGCCAGGTTCCACCGGGCCATGAGCTGCGGCTGACGGGCGGGATCGGCGTCCATGAGGCCCGACTGGGTCAGTCCCGCGAACGCGCCGGACGCCGGGAAGAACGCCACGAACGCGACGACCAGCGCCGCGAACGAGCGCGCGGCCGCGGCGTCGATCAGCGCGGCGATGACCACCAGGCCGCCGGCTGCAACGGCTGTCCGCCGTCGGCGGCCATGCCCGGCCAGTACTCCGACGGGGAGTTCCAGCAGGCTTCCCAGCAGCAGCGGAACGGACGCCAGCAGGCCGATCTGGCCGTAGTTCAGGGCCAGATCGTGGCGGATGAGCGGCATCGCCGCACCCTGAGTGCCACCCGCCAGCTCGTCAGCGAACTCGACGGCGAGCGCCGCCAGCAGGGCCGAGGCGCCGGCCAGCGCCGGCCAGGAGCCTGATGTCATGCGTGTCACGTGTCGTCCTTTCCTGTCTAACCGGCCAGGTCAGACAGGAAAGGCGGGCCACGTGCGGCGAGGCTAGGTCACAGTCAAAGGAAACCCATGCCGCCGATGTTACGGCTGTGGCTGATCGCCCGCCACCTGGCCCGTGCGCTCGTAGTCTGAGCACGGTCGCATTCCGCCGAAGGAGCAATGCACATGGCCGCGCCCTACCCGCCGATCGAGCCGTACGACCACGGGATGCTCGACACCGGCGACGGCAACCTCGTCTACTGGGAAGCCTGCGGCAACCCCGATGGCAAGCCCGCGCTCGTCGTGCACGGCGGGCCAGGATCGGGTTGCGGCACCGGGCCGCGCCGGTCCTTTGATCCCGGCCGGTACCGGATCATCCTGTTCGACCAGCGCGGCTGCGGCCGCAGCCGCCCGCATGCGAGCGATCCGCCGCGCGGAGCGCGAAGCTGAGCAGGGATGAACTGTCCGTCTGCGACTACCTATGCCGTGACCGGGCGACTAGCGGCAAGAAGTACTACTTCACCGTGGGTCAGAATCGAGCGGGCGAAGGGAATCGAACCCTCATGATCAGCTTGGAAGGCTGGAGCTCTGCCATTGAGCTACGCCCGCGCGGCGGCGGAACCGCCACACCGCAGCGTACCGTTTCGGCGCGACCGCGGCGTCCGCCGCCCGGGCCGCGGGCCCGCGGGCTGCGGCGCCGCCCGATCTGACCCGGCAACCGCGGCCGGACAGGGTAGGATTCGGCTGGCCCGACGGGATGTGGCGCAGCTTGGTTAGCGCGCCTGCTTTGGGAGCAGGAGGCCGCGGGTTCGAATCCCGCCATCCCGACAGCTGTTTTTCGAGCATGTTATCGATAGCAGTACGCCCAGCTCGCGGTCAACCCCCATGTACTTCGCGTGGGGGAGGTGCAGGTAGCCGTCGCGGATCTCGCTGATGTGATCCGGTTCAAGGAGTCCGCAGGCCGTCCGAAGGATCTGCGGGTGCTCCCGTTGCTGTACCGGCATATATCCGGGCGCCGCGCGCAGCGCGAAGCCGAGCAGGGATGAGCTGCGCCTCAGTGCTGCTTCACTGGAGTCGTGGCAGACGAACCCAGGCACATCGGCATCCTGCTCTTCCCGGACGTCGAGGAACTTGACGCCGTCGGGCCCTGGGAGGTGCTGTCGTACTGGACCCGCACCTTCCCTGCCGACGGCTACGCGGTCACTACCCTGTCGAAGTCCGGGGGGCTCGTCGAGTGCGCAAAGGGACTCGTGGTTCAGGCGCAACACCTTTACGCCGACGTGCCACCCCTGGAGGTGCTGATATATCCGGGCGGGCGGGGCACGCGGCCCCACCTCACGGACAACGCCCAGCTGGACTGGGTGCGCCGCCAGCGGCAGGAGGTGCCGCTGATGGCCAGTGTGTGCACGGGATCGCTCGTCTACGCCGCCGCGGGACTGCTGGCGCACCGGCCGGCGACGACGCACTGGGCCTCGCTGGAGATGCTAGCCGAGCTGGATCCCAGCATCGACATCCGCCCCGACGCCCGTTTCGTCGATGACGGCGACGTGGTGACCTCGGCGGGGATCTCCGCCGGGATCGACATGGCCCTGCACCTCGTGCGCCGGTTCGCCGGTCCGGACAGGGCCCGAGAAGTCCGCCGCGGAATCCAGTACGACCCAGCCCCGCCTGTCTAAATGCTGGTGCTCAGCGCAGTTAGCCGGCGTCGGCAGACGGTCAGCTAGCCAGGGGACTACCAGCCGTGGCGGGTTCAGGCGATCAGCAGGCGAAGGCCAAGCTCCGCTGCGTCGAGAGCGACGAGGTCGCGGTTGCGTTCGGCCCACTGGCCGGAGGCGAGGTCATCACGGAGGCTGCGCACTGCCCTCTGCTCGGCGTCCGGCCCGACTCTGGCCCAGACCGATATTCCGCGGCGGACATGCTCGTCCAGGTATGCCTCGGGCCGGCGCCAGTAGGCCTCGAAGAAGCCGTCCGCGCAGTCCCACGGGATGAGCACCGGCTCCATCCGGGCTCCGATCGCGCGCGCCTGCTCGGTCAGCGAAGGCCGGCCGGCTAGGAGGTCAGCGACCTCGGGCAGGTAGTCGCGAGTAAGCCAGAACTGGCGACGCCATCCGGCGTCACTGGTGTCGTGCGTGAACACCACCACGCGGCGCGCCACTCGACGCATCTCGCGCAGCCCGGCGATCGGGTCGGGCCAGTGATGAATGGTGGCAATAGCCATCGCGGCGTCGAAGGACTGGTCCTCGAACGGGAGGCTCTCCGCAGTGGCAGCAACGCACGGCGCTGCGCCTGCGGGACGCTGCGCACGCATGAGCGCCGACGGTTCCACTGCGGTTACGTCACGGCCGGAGGGCTCGTAGGAGCCGGCGCCAGCCCCGACATTCAGCACGGTCCGCGCATCGCCGAGCGCAGCCCAGACCTGCGCGGCGATCCGCGGCTCGGTGCGCCGCGTCACGGAATAGGTGGTTCCGATGGTGTCATACAACTGCGCGCTGGACATGACACTGCCTTCCCTGGCCACTCTCGTCAGCCCCTACCTCGCCCACGGCGTGCACGGCGCCTCGATGATTCCGACGTGTCGCGCACTATCACGACGAGGACGTACAGCAGCAGGAGGGTTACTCCATCGAAGAACAGGCCCCCGGCAATGTTCGCGATCGCCGAGCCGTCGCCACTGGTGAGATTCCGCCCGTGCCCCAGGCCCAGAGCGGGTCGCGGACACTGAACGGCTGGCCGAGTGGCACCTGGCTGCCCCAGGTGACGTCCGCGCCGCTTCGGGAAAGGTAGCCATCGGTCACCGTGTGGCAGCCGCGCGCCCGGGGCACGCCGCTGCAGGCCTGGCCATACGACACCGGGTTGAAGGTGTCCTGGCTCTCCGCGCCGACCGCATATCCCCACGAGTTCACTTCGGCGGGCAGGATATACACGGTGATAGCAGTCATCGCGACGAGCGCGACGATGGCGAACACCCAGCTGCCACGGTGCCGCGGCGGATAGGAATGCGCGTGAGCGTACAGCGGATAATGCGAAACGCTGCCCTTTGCGCTCATCCGTACGCCCGCCTCGGCGCCGTGAATGCGTGATGTATCGACGACTTCGACAACTATCCCGACCAGAACCAGAGCGAGCAGCACGAAGACCGGGATAACGCCGAGGATTTCCGCCGTCCCGGTGAGGTTCTCGGACAGGTTGACACCGATTCCCGCGTACACCACGAGGCCAATCACGCTGCCTACCGCCACCCAGGCCCACCCGCGCCGCCGGTGATGCAGCCTGACGAGCCTGGCAATATCCGATGACTCGCTGGTATCCCGCCGTGCTGGCGCTTGCGGCATCGGCTGCTCCTCGCTTGCATTGTGCCGTTCCCCCGCCCCGCCTATGGTAGGCAACGGCTCACGGCCGGGCCGGGTCTAGGACGGATGCCTGCGCGGACGTGCCCGCCACGTGGCCGATTGGAGGCACAGCCATGCGCATTCCATGGCGAGCTCGAGACTATGAGCGAACCTGCGCCGATTGCGGGCACGCCTGGCGCGTGCCCAGATGGGCCGCGCGCCCGCACATGCAGGGACTTCCTCTCACGCCTCGAAGTGGCAGAGCTGCGGTTGCTGCGGCGGCTGCGATGGAAGCTGCAAATGCTGAGTTAGCCGAACAAATATCTGTTTTCCGGGTTTGTTCGGAGTGCAACTCAGTGCGCTACTCTCAGCGGCCCATCCGGTCCTGAACCGATCGCCCGGCTGTCGCGGCAATCCCGCAGCGCCTCTACAGGGATCCTTCCGTGTAGTCCACCACGTACACCGCGCCCACGTTGCTGCTGGTGCCCGGCGCGCCGAGCAGGGCAGTCGAGCCCGTCCACGCCACCGACCAGCCGAACAGGTCGCCGCCCGGGGGGTCGGCCAGCTCGGCCTGCTGCAGCCACTTCGTCCCGGACAGCCCGAACACGTACGCCGCGCCCGTCTCCGAGCTCCGGTAGGGCGAGCCGATCACGGCGGTGGAGCCCGATATCGCCACCGACCTGCCGAACTGATTGCCGGATGCGGCGTCGGAAGCGGTCATCTCGGCCTGCTGCGACCACGTGGTCCCCGACCGGACGAACGCGTACGCCGAGCCCGCGCTCGAGTCTGGCGAGCCGATCACGGCGGTGGAACCCGACATCGCCACCGAGTAGCCGAACTGGTTGCCTGCTGCGGCGTCGACGGCGGTCAGCTCGGCCTGCTGCGACCACTTCGTGCCCGACCGGACGAACGCGTACACCGCGCCCGCCTCCGAGTTCGCGGTTGGCGAGCCGATCACGGCGGTGGAGCCCGTCATCGCCACCGACCAGCCGAATGCGCTGTTGCCCGCCGGCATGGCGGCGGTCAGGACGGCCTGCTGGGACCAGTTCGTGCCCGACCGGACGTACACCTGCGCCTCGCCTGCGGACCCGTTCGCGAACGGAGCGCCGATGACCGCGGTCGACTCGTAGGCCGCCACCGACCAGCCAAGCTCGTCCTGGCCGGCCGGCCCGGGCAGCGCGGCCTGCTGCGACCACTTCGTCCCCGACTGGACGTACACGTACGCCTCGCCGTCGGAGTTGTTCGCGAACGGAGCGCCGATCACCGCGGTGGTGCCGGAGACCGCCACCGAGGTACCGAAGGAGACGATGCCGGTGGGCGCGGTGATCACGTCCTGCTGCGACCACTTGCCGCTTTTCAGCACGTATACGTACGCCGCACCATCGGGCGCGTTGGTCTGCGGCGCGCCGATCACGGCGATCGTGCCCGAGATCGACACCGACCAGCCGAGCTCCCCGCTCGTGGTGGTCCGCGGCCGGCCCGCCAGCCTGGCCACCGCCGGCCGCAGCCCGGCGGGCACCCGCGCGAGCCCGCCGGCCCGCGCCTGCCCGGCCGCCTGCGCAGCCGCCGGCTGGACCGGCGCGGCCTGTGCGGAAACGGCCCCCGCCAGCACCACGCCAGCGACGCCCGCCATGGCCATCGCGCCCGTAACCAGCCTGAAGCCTCGCACCAGCCCACCCCGTTCTTGGAAGGTCACCGAACCAGCCCGCGCGACCGACGAGTTCCCATCGATCGGGAAGACACGAGGGCAACAGGATAACGCCCGGTATGTTCCTCCTGGGCGCGGCGCCTCGTCAACCCCGTCCACGCCAGCCAATGCGTCGGCCGTCTCGCGCTACCTGGCCGTCGGCGTCAGCGGGACCGCTGCCTCGGTGGTGAGCAGCCGGAAGGTCAGGCTCTCCTCCAGGTACAACCGGACGGCGGCGTCGGTGTGCGAGAGATAGCCGATCGAGACGTCCTGGCCGAGCCGCAGCTCGAAATCGCCGCCGCGGGTCGTCAGCACGCAGCCGCCGGTGATCGCCGGAGCCCAGGCGATCTCGCCGCTGACCAGCCGCTGGATGTGCTCGAGCACCGGGTACCCGTGGTCGGTCGTCTCGCTGACGGCGGTGTAGGCATCCGCGCTGAGCGCCACCGCGTACGGGCCGCTGACGCCGGCTGACCGCAGCTGGCTCACCGCCTGCGCGATCGCCTCCGGATAGTCGGTAGCGGCGGCCGGCAGGGCTACCGGCGGGGTGCTCGCCCCCTCCCGGATTCCCTCGATCCCGGCCGCGGCGTATCCGTCGAAGATCGCGCGGTCCTCGGCGTAGGCGAGCTGCCTGGCCGCGTCCTTGACCGGCTGCCAGTCGGCGTCAAGCGCGCCGCGGGCCACGTCGTCGATCTGCTCCCGGTCCAGCGAGAACGCCGCCCGCAGCTCCACGGCCGCCAGTACCTGACGCTGCCGGGCCTGCACCCCGTCGCCCGGCGGCTCGATCTGGCGCAGGTGCCCGGTGCCGACCGCGGAGAACCCGCTCCCGCCCGGGTCGGGCACGTCGACGAGCCGGCGGCCGGCCAGGTACCGCCGGAACGTGCGGGCGGCTTCCTCCTCGATCTGCGCCCACGCCTCGTCGGAGACGGGCGCCAGCTCGCGGTGCAGGTTATTCATCCGGTGGTGCTCCCTTCAGGCTGCCGATCCGCAGCGATCCTGCGCTGACGCCCGGCACGTCCGCCGCCGGCGCGGCCGCATCGCCCGCCGGGTTGCCGCGCTCCGCCGTGACCGGCGGTTCCTCCGCGAGGCTCTCCAGCAGCGTCGCCGATGGCACGAAGAACAGTGTCCCGGTGACCGCGCGGCTCACGTCGAGCAGCCGGTCGTAGTTGCCCTCGGGCAGGCCGATGAACATGTTCCGCAGCATTTCCTCGGTCGTGTCGGGCGTAGCGCAGTAGCCGATGAAGTAGGTGCCGTACTCGCCGCTGCCGGGAGCGCCGAACGGCATGTTGTCCCGCAGGATCTCCATCTCCTCGCCGTCCCGCTCGATCGTGGTCAGCGCGTTGTGCGCGTAGGAAGGCTTGACCTCGTCGTCGAGCTCGATGTCGGCAAGCTTTGTCCGCCCGACGATCCGTTCCTGTTCCTCGACCGGAATCTGATCCCAGGCCGCCAGGTCATGCAGGTATTTCTGCACGATGACGTAGCTGCCGCCGGCGAACGCCGCGTCCTCCGCCCCGATCAGGGCCGCCCGCCGAGCCGCCGCGCCGACCGGGTTCTCGGTGCCGTCGACGAAGCCGATCAGGTCGCGGTCGTCGAAGTAGCGGAAGCCATGCACCTCATCGACCACGCAGACGGCAGCGCCCAGCCGGGACATGATCTGGGTGGCGAGCTCGAAGCAGAGGTCCATCCGAGCGGCCCGGATGTGGAAAAGGATGTCACCGGGAGTGGAGACGGCGTGCCGCCCGCCCGCCTTTATTTCCCGAAACGGATGGAGCCCGGCCGGTCTCTCAGCAGTGCCCAGCCTGTCCCAGAGCTGGGCGCCGACGCCGGTCACGCAGGTCAGGAACCCCTCGTTGTCGCGGAACCCGACCGCGCGCACCAGCGCGGGCAGGTCGCCGAAAAGGCGGCGGATCACGCTGACCGATCGCTGCTCCGGGCCGGCCACGACGACGAGGAAGATCGCCGCGCACGTCAGCGGCGACAGGACCGCCTGCGGCTCGGCGTCAGTGCCGTCAGCCGGGTCAGTGAGCACGGCGCTATTCTGCACCGCCACGTCCTTCGCCGGTCCCTCGGGGCCGGCCGCTGCCGGACTGCACAGGCGCCGGCCTGGTTGCCGATCTCGCGGGCCGGCCGCCACCTGAGCACGCGCGGGCCGGTCAGGCCGGACACGCTCGCAGCGGGGGCGTCTGGGCGCCCCCGCCGCGAGCGATCACAGTGAGCGGGTTAGAACTTCGAGAGGGTGGAGATGAATTGCGGGCCGACGGATCCGATGCCCGTGATGCCATCGAAACCCCGAGCGGTGGTCAGGGTCACGTCGCGCGTGGTGCAGTTGCCCGTTCCGTCACAGTAGGTCTCGGGGCCCTCGTAGTCGATCGCCCGGAGGCTCACGAAGTAGCCGTCCGACGCATTGACCTCGTTCTGGTAGTCGACGCGGATCACGGCCGTCGAGTGGGGGTGCGCCGGCGGCGCGATGTCGTTGAACGCCGCCGGATGCCCGGTCGATGCCTTGTAGATCACCGGGTTGAGGAAGCCAAGCGACCCCCCTGCCGCCTGGTCGGCATCGGCGACCACTCCGGCGAGCAACGGCGAGGCGAGGCTCGTTCCGCCTTCCTTGAACTGGTCGTAGTAGGTTCCGTTGGGGAACGTCTGGGTCAGGCCGATGAGCATCCCGCTCTGGGCGTCCGCGTCCATGGCGATGTCCGGGACGACCCGCAGCGGTACCGGCCCGAAGAGCGCCTCGTTGCGCAGCGCCAGGGCCTCCGGGACGATCCCGGCCTGGTAGTAGGGCTGGGTGTAGTAGTAGCTCGTCCCGCCGCCGCCGCCGGCCTGGAACGCCAGAGCGCCTGCCGGGGTTGTCGCGGAGCCGCACGTCTTCGCGCTGGCCGGCGCGCAGAGCACCTGCTTGGCCGTCGACCAGCCGTACTCGGCCTGCCGGGCGTCGTGGGAGTTGACTTCCAGCGTGGTCCCACCGACAGCGGTCACGAACGGACTGCTCGGTGGGTAGTTCGGGGCTGCGAGCCCGAAGTCGGCGAAGTTGTCACCGGTGTCACCGCTGGAGAACAGGACGCTGACCCCGGTGGAGTCCGCCAGCATGAAGGTGTCGTCGAACGCGGTCTTCGTGTCAGCGTCCGTGAGGAGGTCGCCGAGATCGTCGCCCCACGAGTCGCTGACCACGGAGGCACCGCTCGTGACCGCCGTCGTCAGCGCGGCGAGCAGGCTCGAGTCCAGGCAGTCCTGCGCCCCGACGAAGAGGATGTCCGCTCCCGGTGCCATCGTGTGCGAGGCCTCCACGTCGAGGGCCTGCTCGTCGTACCAGCCGCTGCCGGCACACTCAGCCTGGTCATCGACCGTGGCGGGGGCCTCGTTGAAGAACCGGCCCGACGACAGCGGGTGGGAGGGGTCGTTCAGCGTGAAGTAGTGCTGCGCGTCCTTCAGCAGCGTCGGCGAGTCGTACGCGTCGACGATCGCTATCGCCACGCCGGCGCCGCTATCGCCCGAGGCCACCGAACTGGCCAGCCCGTAAGCACCTCTGAGCTGAGCCGGCTTGTAGCCGCAGATGTCGTACGGCAGCGGGTGGGTGTAGGGCGCGTAGAGCGAGCCCGAGTCCGCGGTATCGGTCTTCTGCCCCCAGTACGCGGAGCACGGCTCGGGGTTAAGGAATCCCGCGGGCGGCGCTGGCTCCTGGCTGGGCACGGCTGCCTGGCTGGAAGGAGCACTGCCGCGGTGAGCGAGGTCAGTCGTGGCCAGGTACTGGTTGACGCCGACCGCGCCGGAGACGACCCCGGCCAGCGACGACGGGATGGTCAGCGCGGTCTTGGCGAGCCTTACCTTGAGGCCGTTCACCGTGTAATAGCCGAGCTGCGCGCCGAATGCGCGCTCAACGGCAAGCGCCGATCCCTGGGCGGACACGAAAAGGCGGTCCTTCGCGACGGATCCTACGGTGAAGCCCGCAGAGCGCAGCCACGACTGCGCTGTCGCGACCTGGGCCTGGGTCGGCCCGAACCGGGACTCCCACTGGGCGTCGGTCAGGTAGCGGTGATACATCGGCGAACCTGGGCTCGAGACCGCCCGGACGAAGGCCCGCGCGCCCGCGGCATCGCGCAGCGACAGCACCAGGTCGAAGCGCACCGGGCTCGCCGCCGCGACGCTCCCGGCTGGGTGCGACAGCTCCACGGCGGGCACACTCGACCCTCGCAGGACCATGCGGTGCGGTGCCGGGCTCGCGGCGGCGGCAGCGGGAACCGCCATCCCCGCCAGGCCGGAGACGACCAGCCCTGCGGACCCTGCAACGGCCAACCATCGGGCGGTTCTCATCAATTGCCTCCCCTATACATCCTCACCACGAAAGGCCGCTCTTCAGCAGACCTGTCCGGACCCTAGCGACAGCCACCATCCAAGGCAATAGCCAACTAACGCACCACCCCACCGAATGGCGTATCGCATCTCCGATGCGCGCCGCACTTGGTGCGGCGCGCCTTACGGCATGGCGAGAGGATAATGCCGGGACGCGGCCGATGCTGAACAATGTCCCGGTGACCGCGCGGCTCACGTCAAGCAGCCGGTCGTAGTTTGCGGGCCGCACTCCGGGTCCGCTTGCCGGGCCGGGGTGAGCATCCGTGCCGCGACCAGCATCTCGGCGGTGAGGGCCAGCGTGACCGCGGCTCGCTGGATGGTCCCGTTCCACGGCTCCGCGGCCCGGGAGGCGAACAGCGCGAGGGCCATGCCGCTGACGATGGCGAGAGCCTGGAGCCGGCGGCGCAGGCCTGCCCAGCCGGGGTAGCCGCGGAAGCGCCGCGCCAGCACCAGCGGGGCTGCGATCATCGCCGCGTATGCGACATCGCTGACCAGGTCATGTACCTGGTTGTGCCACGACTCCCCGGCGAAGCCCGGGGCGGTAAGGAGCATGTGATCACGCCGGAACAGGCCAGCGGCGACGGTCGCCGCCCCTGCCGCCTGGATCAGCCACGGCCCGGCCGAGCCGGCCGCGGCAACCCGGCGAAGAGCGGCGCCGAACGCGATCGAGCACACGCCAAGACCGATGAACCCGGCCATCATGATCTGCGGATCCCGCGCGTCCAGTGCGGCCAGCCCGCTGAGCTGCACCCTGGCCGCGCCGTAGCCTGACTGGCGCAGCGAGCCGGCCACCCAGGCGGCAGTGAACGCGGCCGGCCCGGCGATCCCGCAGCCCGCCAGGAGCCTGCTGCCGCCTGGCCCCGCCGCCCAGCCGTGCCCGGCCACTCCGGCCGCCGCCCCGCCGGGACGGCCGGGGTGCCTGGCGCCGGGCTGCCCGGGGCGCGGGAACGGCCGCGACGGGACAAGGCCCACCCAGCCAGGATAGCGGCGGGTAAGCACTCGCGCGCTGCCCTAGACTGGGCGGCCGTAGCCGTGAGTCACCACCCCTACGCCCGGGCCGCGGTGCCGTATCTGCCTGGCGACGAACCGAGGAGTACTGCCGACGTGAAAACCGACGTCGAAGAGCTGAGCCCGACGCGGGTCCGGCTCACCATCGAGGTTCCGTTCGAGGAGCTCAAGCCGAACCTCGACCAGGCATACCGCGAGGTCGGCCGGCAGGTGCGGGTGCCCGGCTTCCGGCCGGGCCGCATCCCGCCGCGGGTCATCGACCAGCGGGTCGGCCGCGGCGCGGTGCTGGAGCAGGCGGTGAACGAGGCCGTGCCGCAGTTCTACGGCAAGGCGCTGGAGGAGCACGAGGTCTACGCGCTCGGCCAGCCTGACCTGGAGATCACGAAGCTGGACGACGGCAAGGAGCTGACCTTCACCGCCGAGGTCGACGTGCGGCCGAAGTTCGACATCCCCGACCTGGACGGCATGCCGGTGACCGTCGAGGACGCGGATGTCACCCCCGACCAGGTGGAGGAATACGTCGGGGCGCTCCGTGAGCGGTTCGCCTCGCTGAAGAGCGCCGGCCGCCCGGCCGGCGAGGGTGACTATGTCTCGATCGACCTGTCGGCGGTCGTCGACGGTGAGCCGGTGGACGACGCCCAGGCGAGCGGAATCTCCTACGAGGTCGGCAGCGGCTCGATGCTGGAGGGCCTCGACGAGGCGCTGCTGGAGATGGCCGAGGGTGACACGAAGGCCTTCACCGCCGAGCTCGCCGGGGGAAACTTCGCGGGGATGCAGGCCGACGTTACGGTCACGGTGCACAGCGTGAAAGTGAAGGAGCTGCCCGAGCTCGACGACGACTTTGCCCAGTCCGCGAGCGAGTTCGACACCCTGGGCGAGCTGCGTGCCGGGGCCAGGTCCCAGCTCCAGGCGGTGCGGCAGGCGGGCCAGGCGGAGCAGGCCCGCGAGCGCGCGCTTGAGGCCGCGCTGTCCCGGCTGGACATCCCGCTGCCCGACAGCCTGGTCGAGCAGGAGATCGAGCTGCGCAGGCAGTCGCTGGCGGACCGGCTGAACCGGGCCGGCGCGGACCGGGAGGCCTACCTTGAGGCGGCGGGCCTGACCGAGGCGGAACTCGAGGCGGAGTTCGACAAGGACGCGAGGCAATCGGTCAAGGCGGGCTTCCTGCTCGACAAGCTCGCGGTACAGGAGGAGCTCGGCGTCGATCAGGCCGAGCTGAGCGCGTACGTGGCCGAGCGGGCCTACCGGCTCGGCGTGCCGCCGGACCGGCTGGCCAGGGAGCTCGCCGATCGTGGCCAGCTCGGCGCGGCCGTGGCTGACGTGCTGCGCAGCAAGTCGCTCAGCCTGATCGCCGAGCGCGCCACGATCACGGACACTTCGGGCCGCAGCGTGGATCTCGCGGCCGCCGCGGGGCCATCCGCCGCAGCTGCGCCGGATGCCGCGCCGGGCGCGGGCCCCGGCGCTGCGGACGCTGCCGCCGGCGAAGCCGAGCCAGACGGCGAAGCCGGGCCGGATGGGAATGCCGCCCTGGAAGCTGACACCGCGGGCGAGGGCCCGGAAGCGTAATCCGCCTGCCTGCGCCCACAGCGAACAGGCGGGATCGGCGGACTAGCCCGCTCCGGGAGCGGGTTAGGGTCACTGTCAATGAACAATCCCGCAGCGTCAGTGAACGGCGCAGCAATGAACGGTTCAGCAATGAACTCAGCAATGAACAAGGCACAGCGACATGGAAACGAGGAGGGCACCGTGGGCACGCCTCCCCCCAGCGATGAGCCTGGGAGCATCCTGGCTCGAGTCGCGGAAGCACCGCCGGGTGCGCTGATGGGCGAGCAGGTATTCCAGCGCCTGCTGCGGCACCGCATCGTGTTCCTCGGCCAGCAGGTCGACGACGAGCTCGCCAACCGGATCTGCGCCGAACTGGTCCTGCTCGCCGCCGAGGACGCCAGGCGGGACATCAGCCTGTACATCAACTCGCCCGGCGGCTCGGTCAGCGCCGGCTTCGCGATCTACGACATGATGCAGTACGTCCCGAACGACGTGGCGACGTACGCGATGGGCATGGCCGCCTCGATGGGCCAGTTCCTGCTCTGCGCAGGCACCGCGGGCAAGCGCTTCGCCCTGCCGCATTCGCAGATCCTGCTGCACCAGCCGCATGGCGGCATCGGCGGCACCGCCACGGACATCCGGATCCAGGCCGAGCAGATCCTGTACCTGAAGCGCACGCTGGCCGAGCGGACCGCGTTCCACACCGGCCAGACGGTCGCCCAGGTCGAGACCGACTCCGACCGCGACCGCTGGTTCACGGCGGACGAGGCGAAGGACTACGGACTGGTCGATCATGTGGTCCGCAACGCCAACGAGGTCTCGTCGGAAGGGCCCGTGTCATGAATCGGATACCGGGAGCTGAGCAGGCCATGCTGAGCGCGAGCCGGACGGCGGGACGTCTCGCCGAGTCTCGCTACGTGCTGCCGTCGTTCGTCGAGCGGACCTCGTACGGGATCAAGGAGATGAACCCGTACAACAAGCTCTTCGAGGAGCGGATCATCTTCCTGGGCGTGCAGATCGACGACGCCTCGGCGAACGACGTGATGGCCCAGCTGATCACGCTGGAGTCGATCGATCCGGACCGGGACATCATCATCTACATCAACTCGCCGGGCGGGTCGATGACGTCGATGATGGCGATCTACGACACGATGCAGTACATCCAGCCGGAGATCCAGACCTTCTGCCTTGGCCAGGCGGCCTCGGCCGCGGCGGTGCTGCTGGCCGCGGGCACGAAGGGCAAGCGGATGGCGCTACCCAACGCGCGGATACTGATCCACCAGCCCGCGATCGAGAGCGGCTACGGGCAGTCCAGTGACCTGGAGATCCAGGCCAACGAGATCCTGCGGATGCGCACCGCGATGGAGAAGGTACTTGCCACGCACACGGGCAAGGACGAGGATCAGGTCCGGCGGGATATCGAGCGGGACAAGTTCCTGACCGCCGCCGAGGCCAAGGAATACGGCTTGGTGGATGAGGTTCTTACCATGCTCAAGCGCAAGAGCGAGGTAGGGTCGTCATAACGGGCAGGATCTGATCCTGGACGCGCGGCGGCGGCCGTTGCGCTACTCGCCGGCCCCCCGGCGCGGTACCGTCGATATCCTGGAGAACGACCGGCCAGTCCGCGAGGCGATCGCGGTTGGCTGGCATATCCGGCGCGGCCGCCTAGGCGGCCCTGGCGAAGGAGTGGCAGGGTGGCACGTATCGGCGACGGCGGTGACCTGCTGAAGTGCTCGTTCTGCGGTAAGAGCCAGAAGCAGGTCAAGAAGCTCATCGCTGGTCCTGGCGTGTACATCTGCGACGAGTGCATCGATCTCTGCAACGAGATCATCGAGGAAGAGCTGTCCGAGCCGCCCGAACTGAAATGGGACAGCCTGCCGAAGCCACGGGAGATTTACGAGTTCCTCGACGCCTACGTGATCGGGCAGGAGAAGGCAAAGAAGGCCCTCTCCGTAGCCGTCTATAACCACTACAAGCGGGTCCAGTCAGGTGGCGAGCAGCGCGCGGGCGAGGAAGGCGTCGAGCTCGCGAAATCCAATATCCTGCTGCTCGGGCCGACCGGCTCCGGCAAGACCCTGCTCGCCCAGACGCTCGCCCGGCTGCTGAACGTGCCGTTCGCGATCGCCGACGCCACCGCGCTGACCGAGGCCGGGTACGTCGGCGAGGACGTCGAGAACATCCTGCTCAAGCTCATCCAGGCGGCCGACTACGACGTGAAGAAGGCCGAGACGGGCATCATCTACATCGACGAGATCGACAAGATAGCCCGCAAGAGCGAGAACCCGTCGATCACCCGCGACGTGTCCGGCGAGGGAGTCCAGCAGGCGCTGCTGAAGATCCTGGAGGGGACGACAGCGTCGGTGCCCCCGCAGGGCGGCCGCAAGCACCCGCACCAGGAATTCATCCAGATCGACACGACGAACGTGCTGTTCATCTGCGGCGGCGCCTTCGCCGGCCTTGAGAAGATCATCGAGCAGCGGGTCGGCAGGGGCGGGATCGGCTTCGGCGGCGTGCTGCGGGTAAAGAGCCAGCGCAACCTGGATGACGCGTTCGCCGACGTAATGCCCGAGGACCTGCTCAAGTTCGGCATGATCCCCGAGTTCGTCGGCCGCCTGCCGGTCATCACTAACGTGCACAATCTCGACCGCGAGGCCCTGATCCGCATCCTGACCGAGCCGCGTAACGCGCTAGTCCGGCAGTACCGGCGCTTGTTCGAGCTGGACGGCGTCGATCTGGAGTTCACCGACGACGCGCTCGACGCGGTGGCCGACCAGGCCAACCTGCGCGGTACCGGCGCCCGCGGGCTGCGGGCGATCCTGGAGGAAGTGCTGCTGTCGGTGATGTACGAGGTGCCGAGCCGCAAGGACGTCGAGCGCGTGGTCATCACTTCCGAGGCCGTGCTCGAGAACGTGAACCCGACGCTGGTGCCGCGCGACGTCGCCCGGCGCACCCCGCGGGAGAAGTCGGCCTGACGCCACGCGCGAAGACCGGCCTGACCGCCGCGCTCGCCGCTCGTGCCGCGGCTATCCGCGGGACTGTCTAGACTCACCTGACGTGACCGCAGAAGAACGCCGCCAGCTCCCCCCGCAGTACGCGCCAGCCGAGGTGGAAGCCCGCCGCTACGCGGGATGGGAATCGGCGGGCCTGTTCGGCGCCGACCCCGGCGACGTCTCGGAGTCAGCGCCCGCGTTCTGCATCGTCATCCCGCCGCCGAACGTCACCGGCTCGCTGCACATCGGCCATGCGCTCGACCACACCCTGATGGACGCGCTGGTCAGGCGCCGCAGGATGCAGGGGTACACCGCGCTGTGGCTGCCCGGCATGGACCACGCGGGCATCGCCACCCAGAACGTCGTCGAGCGCGAGCTTGCCGCCAGCGGGCTGAGCAGGCACGACCTCGGCCGCGAGGAGTTCGTCCGGCGGGTCTGGCAGTGGAAGGCCGAGTCCGGCGGCAAGATCCTGGCTCAGATGCGCAGGCTCGGCGACAGCGTGGACTGGTCCCGCGAGCGGTTCACCATGGACGAGGGCCTATCCCGCGCCACGGCGACCATCTTCAAGCGGCTGTTCGACGACGGGCTCATCTACCGCGCGCAACGGATCATCAACTGGTGCCCGCGCTGCCTGACCGCGCTGTCGGACATCGAGGTCGATCACGCCGACGACGACGGCGAGCTGGTCTCCGTCCGCTACGGCGACGGCGACGACTCGATCGTGGTGGCCACCACGAGGGTGGAGACCATGCTCGGTGACACCGCCGTGGCCGTGCACCCGGACGATGCCAGGTACGCCCGCCTGGTCGGCCGGGAGCTTGACCTTCCGCTGTCGGGCCGCCGCATCCCGGTGGTGGCCGACCCGCACGTGGACCCGGAGTTCGGCACCGGCGCGGTGAAGGTGACCCCGGCGCACGACCCGGACGACTTCGAGATCGGCCGCCGCCATGGCCTGCCCAGCCTGACGATCATGGACGAGCGCGGCGTCATCACCGCGCACGGGCCGTTCCTCGGCCTGGACCGGTTCGAGGCCAGGCCCGCGGTGCTGGCAGCGCTCAGGGAAGCGGGCCGGGTGGTGGCCGAGCGGCGGCCGTACGTGCACGCCGTCGGGCACTGCGGGCGGTGCGGCACGACCGTGGAGCCGCGGCTCTCGCTGCAGTGGTTCGTGAAGGTCGGACCGCTCGCGAAGGCGGCAGGCGACGCGGTCAGGGACGGCCGGGTCGCGATCCACCCGCCGGAGCTGGCGGCCAGGTACTTCGACTGGGTCGACGACATGCACGACTGGTGCATCAGCCGCCAGCTCTGGTGGGGGCACCGGATCCCGGTCTGGTACGGCCCGGGCGGCGAGATCCGCTGCGTCGGCCCGGGCGAGGACCCGCCAGCGGGCGACGGCTGGGCCCAGGATCCCGACGTGCTGGACACCTGGTTCTCCTCGGCGCTCTGGCCGTTCTCCACCCTCGGCTGGCCGGACGATACCCCCGACCTGCGCGCCTTCTACCCGACCAGCGTGCTGGTCACCGGCTACGACATCCTGTTCTTCTGGGTCGCGCGGATGATGATGTTCGGCCTGTACGCGATGGCCGCGCGCGGCCCGGCCCGCGCCGTGCCGTTCCGCGACGTGGCCCTGCACGGCCTGGTGCGGGATCAGCATGGCAAGAAGATGTCCAAGTCCCGCGGCAACACCGTCGACCCGCTGGACTGGATCGAGAGGTTCGGCGCCGACGCCACCCGGTTCACCCTGGCCCGCGGGTCAAGCCCCGGCGGCGACGTCGCGATCAGCGAGGAGTGGGTCGCGGGGGCCAGGAACTTCTGCAACAAGCTCTGGAACGCGACCAGGTTCGCGCTGCTGAACGGCGCCGGTGCCGCGGCGGGCGGGCCGGGCCTGGCCGCGCTGCCCGGCCCGGCCGCCCTGACGGTCCCCGACCGCTGGATCCTGTCCCGGCTGGCCGCCGTCACCGCGGCGACCGACGCGCTGCTGGAGCACTTCGAGTTCGCCAAGGCCTGCGACGGGCTCTACCACTTCGCCTGGGACGAGTTCTGCGACTGGTACCTGGAGCTGGCCAAGCCCGCGCTGGCGGGCGCGGACGAGACGACGGCCGCGGCGACCAGGTCGGTGCTCGGCTTCGTGCTCGACCGGCTGCTGAGGCTGCTCCATCCGGTGATGCCGTTCGTCACCGACGAGCTGTGGACCGCCCTGACCGGCGGGGAGTCGGTGATGATCGCGCCCTGGCCGGGCCGCAGGGCCGGCGCCGCCGAGGGCGAGTCCGCCATCGGCGGCGCCTTCGCCGACCCGGCGGCCGAGACCGCGGTCGGCGCGCTGATGCGGCTGGTCACCGAGGTGCGCAGGTTCCGCTCGGATCAGGGGCTGCGGCCCGCCCAGCCGGTGCCTGCCGCGCTGGACGGCATCTCGTCGACGCCGCTCGCCGCGCACGAGGCGCGCATCCGCGCGCTGCTCAGGCTCACCCCGGCCGGCCCGGACTTCACGCCCACGGCCGAGGTCCGGGCCGAGGGCGTCACGGTCCGGCTGGACACGGCAGCGGCGATCGACACGGCCGCCGAGCGCCGCCGGCTGGAGAAAGATCTCTCCGCCGCGCGGGCGGACGTCGAGGCAGCAGAACGGAAGCTCGCGGCCCCGTCATTCATTCAGCGGGCTCCCGCGGCGGTGGTGGCGAAGAACCGTGACCGGCTGGCCGTCGCGCTGGCCGAGATCGGCAGGATCGAGGGCAGGCTGGCCGGCCTGCCCCAGTAGGCTGCGAGAGTGACCGAACACCCCCGCGGGCCACTGTGCCGGACGACCTAACCGCTGTGCCGGACGACATAGCTGACCGGCTGCGCGAGGTCGAGCGAGAGATACTCGCGCGCAGGCCCGAGCATGCCATCGAGCCATCCCTTGACCGGATCACGGCGCTGACCAGCCTGCTCGGCGACCCGCAGCGCGCCTATCCGGTCATCCACCTGACCGGTACCAACGGCAAGACCTCCACGGCCAGGATGACCGAGACGCTGCTGCGCGCCCGCGGCCTGCGGACCGGGCTGTTCACCAGCCCGCACCTGTCGTCGATGCAGGAGCGGATCTGCGTGGACGGCGTGCCGCTCAGCGCCGAGCGCTTCGTCGAGGTCTACGAGGAGATCGGCCCCTACCTGTGGATGGTGGATGACAGCCAGCCGGTCCCGCTGTCGTTCTTCGAGGTACTCGTCGGCATGGCGTTCGCCGTCTTCGCCGACGCGCCGGTCGACGTGGCGGTGATCGAGGTCGGCATGGGCGGCACCTGGGACAACACGAACGTCGCCGACGGCGTCGTCGCGGTGGTGACGCCGATCTCGATCGACCACGCCCGCTATCTCGGCAACACGGTGGAGGCCATCGCCGCCGACAAGGCGGGCATCATCAAGCCGGGCGCGATCGCCGTGCTCGCCCAGCAGCCCGCGGCGGCCGCGCACGCACTGCTCCGGCGCGCGGTCGACGTGGGCGCCACCGTGGCGAGGGAAGGCCTGGAGTTCGGCGTGACCAGCCGCGAGCTCGCCGTGGGCGGGCAGCTGCTCGGCATCCGCGGCCTGCTCGGCGACTACCACGACCTGTTCCTGCCGCTGTTCGGCGCGTACCAGGCAAGCAACGCCGCGTGCGCGCTCGCCGCGGTGGAGGCGTTCGCCGGGGCGGCGCCGGGCGGCGCCGATGGCGAGTCGGCGCCGCTGGACGAGGCCCTCGTCCGCGCTGCGTTCGGCATGATGTCATCGCCGGGCAGGCTGGAGATCGTCCGGCGCGCCCCGACCGTGATCGTGGACTCCGCGCACAACCCGGCCGGCATGGCCGCGAGCGCCGATGCCCTGACCGAGGCGTTCACGTTCTCCGGCCTCGTCGCCGTCATCGCGGTCAGCGAGGACAAGGACGTGCCGGCGATCCTCGACCAGCTGGAGCCCGCCGTCTCCGAGCTGGTCGTCACCCGCAACTCATCGCTGCGGTCGATGGACCCGGCGAAGCTGGCCGAGCTGGCGGAAGCGGTCTTCGGCCCGGACCGGGTCCGCCAGGCGGGCCGTCTGGACGACGCGATCGAGATCGCCGTCGACCTGGCCGACGACCTGGCCGCCGCCGCCGAGGCGGCCGGCGCCCTGCCAGCGGGATCCGGGATCCTCATCACCGGTTCAGTGATCACCGCGGGTGACGCCCGGCGGCTGCTCCTCCCGGATGCGCAGCTGCCATGAGGAGGCTCTGCGCCACGGTGCTGATCATGGAGGCGATCGTGATCGGGCTGGCCATCCCGGTCGCCATCACGGTGGAGCACGCGTCGCGCCGCGACGCGGCAACGGCGGGGGCCATCCTGGCGGTCGCTGCCGCGGCGATCGCCGCGCTGGCCCGCCGCGCCCCGCTCCGGCTGGTGCTGGGCAGCGGGAGCGTGCTGCAGGTCCTTGTGGTGACGGCCGGCGCGATCGTGCCGGCCATGTATATACTCGGCGTGATTTTTGCTGGCCTGTGGGTAATCGGGATCTGGCTTGGCCATCGCGTAGAGCAGGCCTCGCAGTAACAGTTGCCGGTCAGGCCGCCCCGGCGTGCCGTCACCGACGGCCGGCCCGGCGCACCGGTAAGCTCTGGGCCACGGGGGCATTCTTTGCTGGGTCCGTGACGACGGGCCAGCGGCTGATTCGCTGTCGGTAAGGAGAGTCCTTCTTTGTCTGAACGCAGTCTGGTACTTGTCAAGCCCGATGGAGTACGTAGAGGGCTGGTTGGTGAGGTCATATCGAGAATCGAGAGCAAGGGTCTGCGGATCGTGGCGCTGGAGCTGCGGACGCTGGACCGCGGTACCGCCGAGATGCATTACGCCGAGCACGTGGGCAAGCCATTCCACCTGCCGCTGATTGAGTTCATTACCTCGGGGCCGCTGGTCGCCATGGTGATCGAGGGGCCACGGGTGATCGAGATGTTCCGCTCGATGGCCGGCCCCACCGACCCGGTCGATGCCGCGTCGGGCACGATCCGCGGTGATTACGCGCTGGAGGTGCAGAAGAACATCGTCCACGGGTCGGATTCCGTGGACTCCGCCGAGCGAGAAATCAAGATATTCTTTCCGGACCTTGTTTAGCCGGCCCGGGCGTGGCCATGAAAACATAAGGCAGCCCGCGCCTTCCCCGGAGGCGGCGGCCGCGCGGGCCGGCAATAGATCACCAGGCAGGAACCTCCTGGAAGGTTTTAGTTCTTCATGGGTAACGCACTGGCCTTTCTTGGCCGTGACATGGCAGTCGATCTAGGCACGGCGAATACCCTGGTATACGTGCGAGGCAGGGGAATCGTGCTCAATGAGCCCTCCGTCGTCGCGCTAAATACCAATACCGGCCAGATTGTCGCGGTCGGCGCCGAGGCCAAACGCATGATCGGCCGGACGCCCGGCAACATCGTGGCGGTCAGGCCGCTCAAGGACGGGGTCATCGCGGACTTTGACGTCACCGAGCGAATGCTCAGGTACTTCATCCAGAAGGTGCACAAGCGGCGGCACCTCGCCAAGCCGCGGATCGTGGTGGCGGTGCCCAGCGGGATCACGGGCGTGGAGCAGAGCGCGGTCAAGGAGGCCGGTCACCAGGCCGGCGCGCGGCGGGTGTACATCATCGAGGAGCCGATGGCCGCGGCGATCGGCGCCGGGCTTCCGGTCTACGAGCCGACCGGCAACATGGTGGTGGACATCGGCGGCGGCACCACCGAGGTGGCGGTGATCTCCCTGGGCGGGATCGTGACCTCTCAGTCGATCCGCGTCGGCGGAGACGAGCTCGACCAGGCGATCATCACCTTCGGGAAGAAGGAGCACTCGCTGATGCTCGGCGAGCGGACCGCCGAGGAGATCAAGATGGCGATCGGGTCCGCCTTCCCGTCCGTTGACGAGCCGACGTCCGAGATCCGGGGCAGGGACCTGGTCAGCGGGCTGCCGAAGACCATCGTGATCACGGCGGGGGAGGTCCGCCGGGCGATCGACGAGCCGCTGAACGTGATCGTCGACGCGGTCAAGGCCACCCTGGACAAGTGCCCGCCGGAACTGGCCGGCGACGTCATGGACCGGGGCATCGTACTGACCGGCGGCGGCGCGCTGCTACGCGGGCTGGATGAGCGGATCCGTGAGGAGACGGGCATGCCAGTGCACCTGGCCGACGACCCGCTGGACTCGGTGGCGCTCGGCACCGGCAAGTGCGTCGAGGACTTCGAGACCCTGCGCCAGGTGCTCCTGCCGGAGTCCCGGCGCTGATCAGCCGATGAGCTTCAGCCGAGCCGGCGGCACGATGGGGTGATCGCAGTGCGTGACACCAGGCGGACGCGCCTCGTCCTCAGCCTGCTGCTGATCGTCGCGATCACGATGATCACGCTCGGCTACCGGGACGGGTCCGCCGGCCCGCTGCGCGGGCTCCGCCAGTTCGGCGGCTCAGTGTTCGGCACGGCCGAACGGGTGACCGCGACGGTGACCCAGCCGGTGGCCAGGTTCTTCGGCGGCTCGCCGGCGGCGGCCGGGGCGAGCCCGCAGCTCGCGGCCGCGGAGGCGCAGGTTGTCAGGCTCCGGGCCGAGCTCAGCCGCGAGCAGCTGAACCGGGCGCAGTACGGGCAGCTCAGCAGGTTGCTGGCGCTGGCCGGGCGGGGCGGCTACCGCATCGTGGCGGCCAGCGTGATCGCGGTCAGCCAGGGATACTCCGAGTCGGTGACCCTTGACGCGGGCCATGATGACGGCGTCAGGCCGCAGCAGACCGTACTCGACGGCGCCGGGCTGGTCGGCACGGTGACCGCGGTCTCGGCGCAGACCTGCACGGTCCTGCTCGCCTCCGATCCGACCTCGGTGGTGGGCATCCGGCTGGCGGGCAGCGGGCAGCTCGGCTGGGTTACCGGGACCGGCAAGAGCGCGTCCGGTGCTGGTCAGCTGCAGCTGCGGGTGCTCGACAGCGGCATCGTGCTCCGGCCGGGCGAGGAACTGGTGACTGCCGCGTCGGTGCACGACCAGCCCTACGTGCCCGGGGTGCCGGTGGGCGTGATCAGCCAGGTGCAGAGCAGCGCGGGCTCGCTGACCCCGCGCGCCCTTGTCCGGCCCTATGCGGACTTCACCACGCTTGACGTGGTCGCCGTCGTGGTGACGCCGCCCCGGCGCGATCCGGGGTTCTCGGTGCTCCCGCCGAGACCCAGGCCGAGGCCGGAGCCCACGGTTACCGTCACCGTCACGCCGTCTCCTGCGGTCGGCATCGGGGCGGGTGGCTGACATGCGGAGTTCCTTGGGCCGGCCCAAGGTGATGGCCGGGCCGGGGGATCCGGCCCGGCAGCGCCGGGCGGGGATGGACGTAGGGAACTCTGCGGGCCGGCCCGGGGTGATGGCCGGGGCGGGGATTGCTGCCCGTCAGCGCCGGGGCGGTGGCTGACATGCGGCGGCTGGGGCTGTCGGCCGGCGCGGTGCTGGTGGCGCTCATGCTGCAGCTGACGCTGGTGGACCGGCTGCCGCTGCCCGCGGGCGGCGTGCCCGATCTCGTGCTGCTCGTGGTCGTCGCGCTTGGCCTGACCGGCGGGCCGGTGGCCGGCATGCTGACCGGATTCTGCGCCGGGCTCGCCCTTGACATCGCGCCGCCGGCCAGCCAGCTGCCCGGCGAGCATGCGCTCGTCTTCTGCCTTGCCGGGTATGGCTGCGGGCGGCTGGGCGGGATGATCGGCCGCTCGGCGGTCGGCTCACTCGCCATCGCCGCCATCGCCGTCGCAGGCGGCGAGGTGCTGTACGTACTCGTCGGGCTTACGCTCGGTGACCCCGGTATCAGCTGGCCGGCCATCCGCCTCGTGCTCCCGTCGTCGGTGCTCCAGGACATCCTGGTCAGTCCCTTCGTCATGTATCTCGTGATGCAGGCGAGCAGCTGGGCCGCGGTCCATCCGGAGGGCTCGGCGGCGTCCGCCGCGGCGTCCCGGCCGCTGGCCGGGCAGCCGGCCGGAGGCCAGGCCGCCCTGGGCGACGCGGCTGCGCAGCCGGGCCGGTCGCGGTCGCCAAGCTCGCTCAGGTTCGGCCGGGCCGCGGCCCGGCCGGGCGATGGCTGGGTCGGCGGCGGACCGCGGTCCCGGCAGGCGGCCGGGGTCCAGGCGCGCAGCGAGCACCGGCCGAGATTCCGCGGCGGTGCGGGCCTGGCTGGTGCCGCCGCCGCTGCGGTCCAGGCCGGTTCCGCTGCCGCGGCTCAGGCGCACCGCCAACGGCGGCCGAGGTTCCGGCCGGGAGCGGGCATCGGCGGTTCCGCGACCGCCACGGCGGGCCTGGCCGGCTCTGGGACCGCGCTGCGGGCGCGCCGGGACCGGCGGCCGAGGTTCCGGCCTGGGTCGGGTGTGGCGCGCTCCGCGGTTCCCACCGGGAGGCTGGCCGGCTCCGCCTCCGCACTGCGGGCGCATCGCGAACGCCGGCCGACCTTCCGGCCCGGTGCGGGCCTGGGCGGTTCCGCCGCCGCGGTCCAGGTGCGCCGCCGGCCGCCGGCCCGCCCGGTCAGCATCCGGCTGGGGTCGGGGCGGCGCGGGTCAGGCCGCCGTGGGGACGCAGTCGCGGGCAGGGTGTTCCTGAGAGCTGGCCCGGGCGGCGCTTCCGGCCGCACCCGGCCTCGCAGGCAGCCGAGGTTCCGCGGTGGCGGCCCGTCGCTGCTGGCCGGCCAGGCCCGTGGCGTGACGCGCGGCCGGTGGCGGCTCCGCGGCGGGTGGCGGATTGACGGCGGGTGGCGGCGCGGCGGCGGGTGGCGGCGCGGCGGGTGGCGGATTGCCGGCCGGGGGCGCCCCGGCGGCCGGCAGCGGCTCGGTGGGTGGCGGCTCGGTGGCCTCCAGCGCCCCGGTGGCCGGCGAGGCGGAGGCCTGTCATGATCCCCGCGTCCCGGCGGCGCCTCGCGGTGCTGCACGTCATCGTGGCGGCGCTGCTGATCGGGCTGGGCGGGCGGGTCTGGTACCTGACCGTGATGACCGGCACCGCCTACGCCAGCCTGGCCAGGCAGGACCAGGTCAGGAAGGTCATCGTGCCACCGGTTCGCGGCGAGATCCTCGACGACCTGGGCAGCCCGATGGTGGCGAACCGCTCGTCCCTGGTCATCTCGGTGAACATGGCGGTGGTATCGCGGCAGCCCGGCGGCGGCGCGGCCGAGCTGCGCAAGCTGGCCAGGCTGCTGCGCGTGCGGGCCGCCGCGATGGCCGGGCGAGTGCGGCTCTGCACCGCCGGGGTGCCGCGGCCCTGCTGGGCCGGCTCGCCGTACCAGCCGATCCCCGTCGACCAGGGCATCTCCGCCCGGCTCGCGCTGCAGGTACTGGAGAGCCGCCGCGAGTTCCCCGGGGTTACCGCGCAGGTCCAGCCCGTGATCAGCTACCCGCAGCCCATCGCCGCGGCCGCCGCCCAGCTACTCGGGTACCTGCAGCCGATCACCCCGCAGGAGGTCAGGCAGCGGCACCTGAGCCTCACCGGCTTCTCCGGTGTCGACCTGGTCGGGCAGTCCGGGCTCGAGGAGCAGTACGACCGGCGGCTGCGCGGCAAGGCGGGTACCCAGGAGGTATCGGTCAACGCCGCGGGTGACGTCACCGGCACGATCAGGCAGACCAGCCCGCGAGCCGGCGACACCCTGGTCACCAGCATCAACGCTACGGTCCAGGAGGACACCTCCCGCGCGCTCGCGAACGCGATCCACCAGACCCAGGCGGAAGGCAATCCCGGCGCCACCACCGGCGCGGCGGTGGTGATGACCACGACCGGCCGGGTGATCGCGATGGCGAGCTACCCGACGTACAACCCCAGCGTCTGGACCGGCGGCATCACCACCAGGGAGTACAACCGCCTTTTCGGCGCCGCGGACTCCGAGCCGATACTCAACCGGGTCACGCAGGGGGAGTACGCGCCCGGATCGACCTGGAAGGTCACCTCGGCCGCAGCCGCGGTCGCGGCCGGCTACAGCCTGGCCGGACCGTACTCGTGCCCGGGCTCGGTCACCATCGGCGGCCGCGTCTTCAACAACGACACGGTGGCGAACTCGGGTTACATGAGCCTGCACGAGGCCCTGGTGGTGTCCTGCGACACGGTGTTCTACCAGCTCGCCTACGACATCTGGCTGCAGGACCACAGGAGCGCCGACACCGTGACAAGCGCCCGCGCGCCCGTGCAGGAGATGCAGAAGATGGAACTCGGCTGGGGCTTCGGCAAGGACACCGGCATCGACCTGCCCGAGGAGAGCCCGGGCACCGTGCCGACCCGCGCCTGGCTTTATTACTTTTACCAGCAGAACAAGCGCTTCTGGTGCCGGAACGGCCGCGCTGCGGGCAGCTACGTGCAGCAGATCGAGTACGACGACTGCCGGTACGGCAACATCTGGACACCTGGCCAGGCGGTGAACGCGGCCATCGGCCAGGGCTACGTGACCGTGACGCCGCTGCAGCTGGCCCGGGCCTACGCCGCGCTCGCCAACGGCGGCACCCTGTACAGCCCGCGGATCGGCGAGGCGCTGATCGGCCCGGCCGGGAAGGTCGTCCGCAGGATCACCCCCCCGGTAGCCGGCCACCTGCCCGTCTCCAGCGGGGTGCTCGCCTACATCAGGAACGCGCTGGCCGACGTGATCACCCAGGGCACCGGCGCCCCGGCCTTCGTTGGCTTCCCGCTCGGCAAGCTGCAGATCGCCGGCAAGACGGGAACGGCGCAGGTGGAGGGCAAGGTAGCAACATCGGTCTTCGCCTCGTTCGCGCCGCTGCGGCACCCGAGGTACGTGGTGGTCATGATGATCCCCGACTCCGGTTACGGCGCCGATGTCTCGGCCCCGGCGGTGCGGCAGATCTGGGACGGGATTTACGGGCTCGAGGGCCACCGGGCCGCGCTTCCCGGCGGGCGGCTGCCCGGCCTGCCGAGGGTGACCGCGACAGGCCACATCCACCCGCCCGCTGGCTTCGCCGGGCGGAAGTGATGAGCTTCCCGCGCGGACCGGTCAGCCTGCGCGACCGGCGCGGCGCCCGGTACGGGGGACTCGCCCCGGTCCGGCCGGCCGGACCGCGCGGCATCGGCGGCACGGGCCGCATCGGCCGCATCGGAGGTACCGGCCGCACGGGCCGCACGGGCGGCACCGGGCTGGCCTGGCGGCCGGAATCGCCGCTGCGCCGCGTCATCGGCGCGGCGTCGGCGCTGCGCCATCTCGACTGGATGCTGCTGGCCGCGGTGCTCGGCCTGAGCCTGATCGGGACGCTGCTGGTCTGGTCGGCTACCGAGCCTGCGCTCTCACGCGCCGGAGACGACCCGCGGGCCTATCTGTACAAGCAGCTGGTGAACATCGGGCTCGGGCTCATCTGCCTGCTAACCGTGAGCGCGCTGGACTACCGGCAGCTGCGGCGCTGCGTGCCGCTGGCCTACGCGGCGTCCTGCCTGGGCCTGATCGCCGTGCTCACCCCGCTGGGCAGCACCGTCAACGGCGCGCATTCCTGGATAGCGCTGCCCGGCGGCTTCCAGCTCGAGCCGTCGGAGTACGCGAAGCTCGCGATCATCGGAGTCATCGCCATGGTCCTCGGCGAGCTGCGGCAGGGCGAGACGAGGCCCCGGCCGCGCGCGGCGGCGCTGGCCGCGGCCGCCACGGCCGTTCCGCTGGCCCTCGTGGTGGCGCAGCCCGACCTGGGCGTGACCATGCTGATGGTGACCCTGCTGATCGGCATGATCGCGATATCCGGCATCCGGCTCCGCTGGCTGGCCGGGTTCGGCGTGGCCGCCCTGGCCATCGCGGCCGGCGCGGTCAGCCTGCACCTGCTCAGGTCCTACCAGCTCCGCCGGCTGACCTCGTTCCTTAACCCGTCGGCCGATCCGCGCGGCACCGGCTACAGTGCCGCCCAGTCCAAGATCGCGATTGGCTCGGGCGGGCTGTTCGGCCGCGGCCTGTTCCACGGCCCGCTCACCGCCGGGAACTTCGTACCCGAGCAGCACACGGACTTCATCTTCTCGGTCGCCGGAGAGGAGCTCGGCTTCGCCGGCGCGGCCGCGATCATCCTCCTGCTCGCCATCGTCGCGGGTCGCGCGCTGCGGATCGCGGCCCGGGCGGACGACCAGTTCGGCATGCTCGTCGCCGCCGGGATCGCGATCTGGCTCGCCGTGCAGGCTTTCGTCAATATCGGGATGACGATCGGGATCATGCCGGTCACCGGGCTGCCGCTGCCGTTCGTCTCCTACGGCGGGTCCGCCATGTTCGCCGACATGATCGCGATCGGCGCGCTGCAGGCGGTGCACCGCCACCTGACCGTGTTCAGCTGATCCGCGTTTGAGCCGGCTCGCGTTGAGCCGGCTCGCGTCCAGTTCGTGCGCGCTGGGCTGGCCTTGCTGTGCTGTTCCGCGCTGGGCTGGCCCGCCACGGCCGCGCGGACTGGCCGGGCGCGGCTTGCGCCGCCTCGGTACGCTGTGTGAATGTCAGCGGACTCGCTCTACCCAATGCTGGAACCGCTGCTCCCGCTCGTGCGCAAGCCGGTCCAGTACGTCGGCGGCGAGCTGAACTCGGTTGTCAAGGACTGGGACAGCGCCGAGGTCCGCTGGGCGCTGATGTACCCGGACGCCTACGAGGTGGGCCTGCCGAACCAGGGCATCCAGATCCTGTACGAGGTGCTGAACGGCCGCGAGGGCGTGCTCGCCGAGCGTACCTACAGCGTCTGGCAGGACCTGGAGCAGCTGATGCGCGAGCACCAGATCCCGCAGTTCACCGTGGACGCGCACCGGCCGGTGCGGGCGTTCGACGTGCTCGGCGTGAGCTTCGCGACCGAGCTCGGCTACACGAACCTGCTGACCGCGCTCGACCTGGCCGGAATCCCGCTGGCCGCGGCCGACCGCGGCCCGGGGGACCCGCTGGTGCTGGCCGGCGGGCACGCCGCGTTCAACCCCGAGCCGATGGCCGAGTTCCTCGACGGCGCCGTGCTCGGCGACGGCGAGCAGGCCGTGCTGACCATCACCGAGCTGATCAGGAGCTGGAAGCGGTCCGGGCGGCCGGGCGGCAGGGACGGCCTGCTGATGAGCCTCGTCACCGCCGGCGGCCTCTACGTGCCGCGCTTCTATGACGTCAGCTACCGGCCGGACGGGCAGATCGGCCGGGTCACGCCGAACCGGCCGGGCGTCCCGCGCGCCGTGGCCAAGCACACCGTGATGGATCTGGACTCCTGGCCGTACCCGGCAAAGCCGCTGGTCCCGGTGGCCGAGACGGTGCACGAGCGGTTCAGCGTGGAGATCTTCCGCGGCTGCACCAGGGGCTGCCGGTTCTGCCAGGCCGGGATGATCACCCGCCCGGTCCGCGAGCGGTCCATCACCACGATCGGCGATATGGTCGCCACCGGCCTCGCCGCGAGCGGGTTCAACGAGGTCGGCCTGCTCTCCCTCTCCAGCGCAGATCACAGCGAGATTAACGAGATAGCCACTGGGCTGGCCGACCAGTACGAGGGCACGAATACCGGGCTGTCATTGCCGTCGACCCGCGTTGACGCCTTCAATGTCACGCTGGCTAACGAGCTGAGCAGGAACGGCCGCCGCTCCGGGCTGACCTTCGCGCCGGAGGGCGGCACCGACCGGATCCGCAAGGTGATCAACAAGATGGTCACCGAGGAGGACCTGATCCGGACCGTGACGACGGCGTACGCGAGCGGCTGGCGTCAGGTGAAGCTCTACTTCATGTGCGGCCTGCCCACCGAGACCGACGAGGACGTGCTGGCCATCGCCCGGGTCGCGCGCAGCGTGATCAAGGCAGGCCGCGCGGCCAGCGGGCGGCATGACATCCGCTGCACGATATCGATCGGCGGCTTCGTGCCCAAGCCGCACACGCCGTTCCAGTGGGCCGCCCAGTGCGATCACGCGACCGTGGACGCCAGGCTGCGGGCGCTCGGCGGCGCGCTCCGCGCCGACCCCGGGTATGCCAAGGCGATCGGCTTCCGCTACCACGACGGCAGGCCGTCGGTCATCGAGGGCCTGCTGTCCAGGGGCGACCGCAGGGTAGCGAAGGTGATCAAGGCGGCGTGGCTGGATGGCGCCCGCTTCGACGGGTGGAGCGAGCACTTCTCGTTCGAGCGCTGGGAGCGCTGCGCCGCCGAGGCGCTGGCCGGCGACGGCGTTGACCTGGCCTGGTACACCACCAGGGAACGCGGTTATGCCGAGGTGCTGCCCTGGGATCACCTGGACGCCGGGCTGGACAGGGACTGGCTCTGGCAGGACTGGCTGGCGGCCATCGACCCGGCCGGAGCCGACGAGGTGGAGGACTGCCGCTGGACGCCCTGCTTCGAGTGCGGCGTCTGCCCGGCGATGGGCACCGAGATCCAGGCAGGCCCGACCGGGGCGAAGCTGCTGCCGCTCGCTGTGGCCGGGGCCGGCCCGGCGGCCGCCCGCCCGGCGGACCGGCCCGCGTCTTCCGGGGCGCGGCCGGCAGTTCTCCTCGCGGCGCCTGCGGCGGCTCCCCGGGTGGTCGCGGCACTGGCGGGCGGGATGCTCCCCGACGGCCCCGTTCGGCATGCTGGCGCAGCGGACGCGGGATAGATGGCTCGCCGCGCGCCAGCCGGCCCGCCGCCAGCGCCGGTCGCTCAGCGACTCGTCATCCGGTACTCTAAAAGAGGCAGGATGCGTTTCGCGAGTTCCAGGGATATCGCGCGTTGCGTTGAGCGGGCAGTGCGAAGGGCCGGGTTGCCCATCGCCTATTCGGCGGGCTTTTCTCCGCACCCGAGGATTTCTTACGCCGGGGGAGCGCAGACGGGCACAGCGAGCGAGGCCGAATACCTGGAGTTCGCCCTAACCGGGCAATGCGCGGCCTCCGATGTGCGGGACCGGCTCGATGCTGCCCTGCCGAGCGGAATTGATGTGATAGACGTTTTCGAGTTGACCAGCGCCCAGCTCGCGGGGCAGGCAGGCGCTCCCGGCGAGCCGGACTGCCCGCCCGCGGCGGCCTTGTCTGCGGCGGCCAGGTCTGCGGCGGCACTATCCGGGGCGGCCGGTCAGGCCGGCGGCGCAGGCCCGCCCGCTGGCCGGCTGGACGCGCTGCGCCTTGAGGCGTCCGAATGGGAGATCGTCCTTCCCGGGGTGGCGCCCGCCGACGCGGCGCGGGCCGTCGAGGCGTTTCTCGCCGCCGGCACCGCGGTGGTGGAGCGCCTGACCAGTAAGGGAACCCGGCCGGTGGATGCCCGCGCCGCCGTGGTGACGATGCAGGCAGACGGGCATGCCGCTGTGGGGCGAGACGCGGCATGTGCGATACTTCGAATGGTTGTTCGGCACTTGACACCTGCCGTCCGGCCCGATGACATCTTGACCGCGCTCCGCCAGCAGGCGGCGCTCGCGCCATCGTCACCTCCGCTGGTGACGCGGCTGGCGCAAGGGCCGCTCGGCATGGAGGCCGCCGCACCGGCGCCCGCTCCCGGCTTGACTGGGTCCGCGGGCTCCCCGGCCCCTGACGGGGCTGCTGCGGATGCGTCCGCGCCGTCCGGGCGGCAGCGCTTGGTACAGCGACAGGAAAAGACAACGCGCCCGGGAGCGGCGCTCGCCGAGACGGCGGGCACAGCACCAGTGAGCGCGTTCGACCAGCTCCCGCGCGGCGCGGAGGAACCGGAAACGGACCTGCGCGCCCGGGAGCCTGACGGGAGATTGCCCGAATGCTCGAGATCGAGCCACAGGATAGAAGAGAAGACAGTGATGACAGGTCCGCGGCTGCCGGCCAGCCCGCTGATATAGCGGGCGGCCCGGCCGGGGAAGCCGGGGCCGAGGCGAGCGCCAACCGCGGCGACAGCCCGGGCCGCGGCAAGGGCGGCGATGAGGGCGGGTCAGCGAATCGCGGCCTGCTCCGGCGTGCCCGAAGGGTCGTGACCAGGGCCGCCGGCCCGCCGGCCGCCGCGCGGTCCGCCGCGGCCTCGCATCCGTTCCAGGACGCGCCGCAGGCGCCGGCCGCGCAGGCGGCCGCCCCGCCCGGGGTCGCGGCGCCGCCTCCGGCTGCCGTGCCTCCGGCTGCCGTGCCGCCGGTCGCGGGCCCGGTCGCCGACGCGCCCTCGAGGCGGGCGCGATCGCAGGCGGTTCCCCCCGTGGCGCTGTCCTCGATCGTCGCGCCGCCGGTGGCTACCCGGCCGCTGACGTCGGCGCCCGTGGCGATGCCTCCGCTGATGGCCCCGCCGACCGGGTCGCGCGGCCGCCGTCCGTCCGGCGCTCCGGCCGCGCCGGAGTTCACCCCCACGGCGGCGCCCGTCGCGCCGTCGACCGGCTTCCAGCCGCCGCTGGTCATCTTCCAGCCGCCGGAGATCGGCCACGACGCCGCTCCCGGCCAGGCCGGCCGCGACCCCGGCGCCACGGCGGACGCCGCCCAGGCGACCGGGCACGCGGACGCCGGAGCCCGGGCCGGAGCGGACCGGGGCGACTACGACGCCGAGGACGGCGCAGCCTCCGCGCCCGGCAGGCGCAGGCGGCGCGGCAGCCGCAGTCACGGCAGGGGCCGCGGCGGCACCGGCGAGGACGCTGACGACAGCTCAGAGGCGGCCGTCACCGCACCTGACGGCGGAGACGTCGCCCCGGCCGGCGGCGGGCGGAGCGGGCTAGCCGCCAGCGGGCGGGGCGGGCTGGCCGCCGGCGTGGCCGAGTACGACGCTGAGTATGACGCCGACGACGACCCGGACGATGACGGCGAAGGGGCGACCGGGCCGGCCAGGCGCCGGCGGCGCAGGCGCCGCAGCGGATCCGGCGCCGACGGCGACCCCCAGGCGCCCGACGACCCGCCGAACACGGTCGTGCACGTGCGTGCGACCCGCGCCGCGACGGCCGAGGATTCTTCCGGTGACGTCAAGGGCTTCCGCGGTTCCACCCGGCTTGAGGCCAAGCGGCAGCGGCGCCGCGAGGGCCGCGAGTCGGGCCGCCGCCGCCCGCCGATCATCACCGAGTCGGAGTTCCTCGCCCGCCGCGAGGCCGTGGACCGGGTGATGGTCGTGCGGCAGCATGGCGACCGGACCCAGATCGCGGTGCTGGAGGACGGGGTCCTGGTCGAGCACTACGTGGACAAGGCGAGCCACCAGTCCTATGTCGGCAACGTCTACCTCGGCAAGGTGCAGAACGTGCTGCCCTCCATGGAGGCCGCGTTCGTGGACATCGGCAAGGGCCGGAACGCCGTGCTGTACGCGGGCGAGGTCAACTTCGACGCCAGCGGGCTCGAAGGCGAGTCCAAGCGCATCGAGTCGGCGCTCAAGTCGGGCCAGTCGATCCTGGTGCAGGCCACCAAGGACCCGATCGGTCACAAGGGCGCCCGGCTGACCAGCCAGGTGAGCCTGCCCGGCCGTTACCTCGTCTACGTGCCGGGATCGGGGATGACCGGGATCAGCCGCAAGCTGCCCGACACCGAGCGGGCCAGGCTCAAGCAGATCCTGAAGAAGGTCATGCCGGAGAACGCCGGGGTGATCGTCCGCACGGCCGCCGAGGGCGCCGCCGAGGAGGAGCTCGCGCAGGACGTCGCCCGGCTGTCCGCGCAGTGGGAGGCCATCGAGCAGAAGGCGAAGACCGCGACCGCGCCCGAGCTGCTCTACAGCGAGCCTGACCTGACGATCAGGGTGGTCAGGGACATCTTCAACGAGGACTTCGCCAGCCTGGTCATCGCCAGCGACAGCGAGTGGGACATCGTGGAGGACTATGTCCGCTACGTCGCCCCGCACCTGTCCGGCCGGCTGCGCCGGTGGGACGGCGACCAGGACGTGTTCGCCGCGTACCGGATCGACGAGCAGATCGCCAAGGCGCTGGACCGCAAGGTCTGGCTGCCGAGCGGCGGCTCGCTGGTGATCGACGCGACCGAGGCGATGACCGTCATCGACGTGAACACCGGCAAGTTCACCGGACACGGCGGCAACCTGGAGCAGACGGTTACCCGTAACAACCTGGAAGCCGCCGAGGAGATCGTCCGCCAGCTCCGGGTGCGGGACGTGGGCGGCATCATCGTGATCGACTTCATCGACATGGTGCTGGAGAGCAACCGCGATCTGATGCTCCGCCGGCTCCTTGAGTGCCTCGCGCGGGACCGGACCAAGCATCAGGTGGCTGAGGTCACCTCGCTCGGCCTGGTGCAGATGACGAGGAAGCGGGTCGGCGCCGGCCTGCTGGAGGCGTTCTCCGTGCAGTGCGAGCACTGTAACGGGCGCGGCGTGCTGATCTCGCTTGAGCCTGTTGACCACACTCCGGCGGTCAGCCCGCGCGGCAGGTCAGGCGGCGGCGACGACCGCCAGCAGGGCGACGACGGCCAGGGCAGGAACGGCCGTCGCGGCGGCAGCCGGGGTTCCAGCGGTTCCGGGGGTTCCGGACGGGGCAGGAAGGCCGACCAGCCGGTCGGCCCGGGGCAGGCCATGGCGGAACTCGCGGCACGCTCGGCGGCACGGTCCGCGGCAGATGCCGGGGCGGAGATCGCGGCGGATGTCGAGGATCTCGCGGAGGATCTCGCGGATCTGGCCGTGGAGGTCGCGGAGGATATCGCTGATATCACGGCGGAACTCGCCGAGGCCGCGGCGCGGCAGCCGGCCGCGGGCGGCGCCGCTGTCCCGGCTGATGAGGCCAGGGCGGCTGAACAGCCCGTCGCGCCGTCGCGCCCCGTGATCACCGTCGGTCCCGTCATGGTCGGCGGTCTCGCGGCGGGCAGCGCCATCGCGCCTGGCGGCGGTCTCGCGCCAGGCAGTCTTGCGCCAGGTGGTCTCGCCTCGGGTGGTCTCGCCTCGGGTGGTCTTGCGCCAGGTGGTCTCGCCTCGGGTGGCGGTGGGGTGGGTGCTGGTCTCCCGGTGGGTGCCGGTTCCGCGGTGGGTGCCGGTTCCGCGCTTGATGCGGCCGACCTGGCCGACGACGAGCCAGCCGAGACAAAGCGCCCCGCCCGCCGACGCCGCCGGGCGGCGCCGGCTGGCCGCGGCCAGGAGCCCGCCGGCGAGAACGGCGACGCTGGCGAGGGCGCCGGCCTGGCCGGCGATCCGGCGGCCAGCGGGGCGCCAGCGGCGGCGGGCTGAGCGGGCGCCGCATCTGATAGCCTTTGTGGTCAGCGCAGGGGATGGCTCCAGCGGCGGCTTTGGCCGATGGCCGCGCCGTGCGCGAGGCAGCAGCCCGCTCGCATCGATGTCGAGCTGAATCCGCGAATCTCGCGGCGGGCCCGCATAAGGGAGAGAGACTTTTACGGTGTACGCGATCGTGCGCTGCGGCGGCAGGCAGGAAAAGGCGTCCGTTGATGACGTGCTGACCGTTGACAAGCTCGCTGGCGAGGTCGGTTCCAGCCTGACGCTGCCCGCCCTGCTCGTCGTCGACGATGACAACGTCATCAGTGACCCGGCGGTGCTCGGCGGTTATCAGGTCACCGCGGAGATCCTCGGCCCGGTCAGCGGCCCCAAGATCAACATAGTCCACTACAAGAACAAGACCGGCTACCGGCGCCGGCTGGGTCACCGGCAGAAGTACACGCAGGTGAAGATCACCGGCATCAGCACCGGACAGGCCAAGGCCGCGAGGGCCAGCTCGGGAAAGGCCGCGGCCAGCTCGGGAGGGAAGGGCTGAGATGGCACACAAGAAGGGCGCGTCGTCCAGCCGGAACGGCCGGGACTCGAACGCGCAGCGCCTTGGCGTGAAGCGGTTCGGCGGAGAGCTCATCGGCGCCGGCGAGATCATCGTGCGCCAGCACGGCACTCACTTCCACCCGGGGCCAGGGGTCGGCCGCGGCGGCGACGACACCCTCTTCGCGCTCGTCACCGGGACGGTCGAGTTCGGCACCCGGCGCGGGCGGCGCGCTATCAGCGTGGTTCCCGTCGCGACCGGGGATGGCGCCGCGGAGCAGGCGGGGTAGCTCCGCCGCGTAGTCTCACCAGGCGTTGTCTCGAAGGCGGACCGGCGGCCCGGTCCGCCTTCGACATGTCAGCGGCATGCTTGGAGCACAGGTACAACGAGGCACAGGCACGACGAGGCACAGGCATGCCCGGGGCGCGAGCATGCCGGGGCACAGGGCATGCTGCGGCGCTGGGCATGCCGGCGCGCAGGGCACGCCGCGACGCCGGGCATGCTGACGCACAGGGCACGATGGAGCATGGAGGAGGTGCGGAGTGGCTGATTTCGCTGATCAGGCTGAGGTGCGCGTGCAGGCGGGCGACGGCGGCCATGGCTGTGCCTCGGTCCACCGGGAGAAGTACAAGCCCCTCGGCGGTCCCGACGGGGGCAACGGAGGCCGCGGCGGCAGCGTGATCATCGAGGTCGATCCCGGCGCGGCGACGCTGCTCGACTTCCACCGCCGCCCGCTCCGGCGGGCCGGCAGCGGCAAGCCCGGCGCCGGATCCAACCGGAGCGGGGCCGAGGGCGAGGACCTGATCCTGCGGGTGCCGGACGGCACCGTGGTCAAGACACAGGATGGGACGGTGCTGGCCGACCTGATCGGCGTGGAAACCAGGTTCATCGCGGCCCAGGGCGGCCGGGGCGGCCTGGGGAACGCCGCGCTGGCGTCGACCCGCCGGAAGGCTCCCGGGTTCGCCTTGCGCGGCGAGCCCGGCGTCGCCCGCACGCTGCTCCTCGAGCTCAAGACCGTGGCCGACGCCGGCCTGGTCGGCTTCCCGAACGCGGGCAAGTCCTCGCTCATCGCGGTGCTGTCGGCGGCCCGGCCGAAGATCGCGAACTACCCGTTCACCACCCTGATCCCGCATCTGGGCGTGGCCGAGGCCGGGGACACCCAGTTCGTGGTCGCTGACGTGCCCGGGCTCATCCCCGGGGCGAGCGACGGCAAGGGCCTTGGGCTCGACTTCCTCCGGCACGTAGAGCGCTGCACGGTGCTCGTGCACGTGCTCGACTGCGCCATCGAGGAGCCGGGCCGCGATCCGCTCACCGACCTGGACGTGATCGAGCGGGAACTGGCCGCCTACGACGCGGCAACCGGCGCTGATATGCGGGACCGGCCGAGGATCGTCGCGCTCAACAAGATCGACGTGCCGGCCGCGCGCGAGCGGGCCGCAGAGGTGGCGCCGGTGCTCGCCGCCCGCGGCCTGACCGCCTGCCCGGTGTCAGCGGCGACCAGGGAGGGCGTGCGCGAGCTCGCGTTCGCGCTCGCCGCCGTCATCGCCGCGGCGCGGGCGGCGGCGCCGAAGCGCGAGCCGACCCGGCTGGTCATCCGCCCCGAGCCCGTCGCCGGGCCGGTATTCGAGGTGATCAGGACCGGGGAGAACAGCTTCGCCATCAGAGGCGAGAAGCCCCGCCGGTGGGTGCTGCAGACCGACTTCAGCAACGACGAGGCGGTCGGCTACCTGGCCGACCGGCTCGCCAAGCTCGGGATCGAGGACGCCCTGGCCGCGGCCGGGGCGCTGCCCGGCGCCGAGGTGCTGATCGGCGAGGAGTCCAACGCGGTGGTGTTCGACTGGGATCCGGACCTGCCAACCGGCGCTGGTTTCGGCCCGCGCGGCACCGACCGCCGACTGTCCCGCTAGCTTTGCATTTCGCACGTGCGGGGCGAGTCTGCTGGGCCTGGGGCCGGTTTGGAGCAGGTCGAGCAGGCGCTGTCTGGACGAAAGTCAGCTAGGAGGAAAGTACGCCTAGCTGTTACTATGGTGACATGGCACTGACCGGAAACCGTCGCCGTCCCCGCCTCACCACGCTGGCGATAAGACGCAAGGGAATCGTCACCATCCCTGAGGCCATCCGCGAGGAACTAGATCTTCACGAGGGTGACCATCTGGTCGCGACGGTGGAAGACGGGCGGCTCGTATTGATCCCGGCATCAGTCATCCCGGACGACCAGGCCTGGTTCTGGACGCCGGAGTGGCAGGCCAAGGAGGCGGAGGCTGACCAGGAGATCGCCGCCGGAGGTGGCCCGGTCATGAGCGCGGATGAATTCATCACCGAACTCGCCCAGCGATCCGGCCTTTCAGCGGACGATCTCACCTGAAGGTGCCCACCTTCGAGCGGCTGGCGAGCTTCCTGAAGGACTTTGACTCACTCACCCCCAGCCAGCAGGCCGCGTTCCTGCGGGCCGTGATCCTGTTCGTCGCCGACCTGCGAGCGGGAAGGGGATTCCGCAAGAGTCTGCGCGTGAAGAAGATGGCCGGATACGACGACGTGTGGGAACTCACCTGGGCACCCGACGGAAGGGCCACTTTCGAGTACGGTGCCTCCGTCAAGGAGGGTCATCGCCATGTGCGCTGGCGGCGCGTCGGGACCCATGACATCTTCAAGCGTCCCTAACCGCTGTGCGCAGGAGTTCGTGGTGTACGAAGGATCTGATAGCGGCTGCCTGGCAGTGAGAGTTGCCTCGGGATCGAACGCGCGAGGATGACCAGATGTCACCTCGCCTGCTCGCCGTTGATCCTGGCCGCCTTGCTCTGTGGTGCGAGGAGCAGCTCGGCAGCCCGCCGGCCGGCGAGATCTTCAGGTCCGGGTATCTCTCAGCGGTCATCGGGCTCCGGCTGGCTGATAGCCGGGCCGTCGTGGTCAAGGTACGCCCCGATTCGCCGAGGATCGCGGCATGCGTGGAAGTCCAGCGCCGCCTGTTCGAGTCCGGCTATCCGTGTCCCGAGCCGCTCACCAGTGCCGCCCCCTTCGGAGACGGCGTGGATGGCTGCTCCGCAGCTCGGCCAACAGCATGGTCGGGACTCCGCTGTCGCTGTATCCGCAGCAGAGTCCCAACCATGTCGTTGACGCGGCGGGACTGACTATCGTGACAATCGCAGCCAGAGGAGCCGCCGTGATCGAACGCGCTCGCGCCATCGTCCTCACCCCCGCCAACACCATCCTCGTCATCAAGCGCACCCGCCAAGGCGCGGCCCCGTACTGGGTTCTCCCAGATGGCCACGCCGACGGCACCGACAACAGCCTCGAGGATGCGCTGCGGCGTGAACTGCGCGAAGAACTCGGCGCAGAAGCCGCCATCCTCCACCTGGTCAACGTCATTCACCGGGAGACCGAACGGCAGTACTTCTACCTCGCCACCATGGACAACTGGTCCTTCGTCGATAGAACCGGGCACGAGTTCAGCGAGCCAGGGCGAGGCAGCTACGAACTCGAGGAGATCCCCGGCTACGCCGCCGACGTCGAAGCCATTGACCTCAAGCCAGAAGAAATCACCGAGTTCCTCACCAGCGCTCTCCGCGGCACCGGCGGCCTGGCAGCTCTACCCGATCTGCGGGAAATGGGGCGGGCCAGGTAAGCCAACTGGTCAAGCCGCGCGCAGCAGGAGCACCGCTCGTTCCTCGCGGAGGGCCGGGCCGGCGGTCAGCGGACCGGCGGCACGAACTCGGCGGGGAACCCGGTCCACCGCAGCGGCGGCGGCAGGTGCCCGGTGTCGTTGAAGCAGACCAGTGACGCCGGCAGGCCCGTGCGGTAGAGGATCACGGTCACCGCGCCGTTGCACTGGTTCAGCCCCAGCCATCGCCAGTCCGGCGCGTCCAGCGCGTGCCGGACGAACCAGCCGATCAGGAAGTTGTGCGTGACGATTAGCTCGCTGTCGTCCTGCCCGGCGGGCCGGGCGTACCGGTCGATGGCCGCCTTGGCCAGCTCCGCTCCCTCGGCCCGTTCCTCGGGGGAGTAGCCGGCGATGAGCCCGGCCTGCGGCGGCGGAAGCTCCGGCAGGCCGGATACCGGCGGCAGGTAGTCCCCGAGCAGGCCGGAGGGGCCGACCGGGACGCCGGGCAGCCAGTCGGCGATCAGCTCGGCCGTCTCCTCTGCGCGCTGCGCCGGGCTGTGCCGGATGGCCGAGAACGGGATATTACGCAGCCGTTCACCGGCTGCGCTCGCCTGCCGCCGGCCGGCCTCGGTGAGCGCTCCGTCCGCATCGGCGTCGCCGTGCCTGATCAGGTAGAGAAATCGGCTCGCCACCATGATCCCCTCGTGCGCCCGGAACTGCCTCCTGCCATGGCCATCCTGCTGCACCGTGGCGGCGGCCCGCGGCCCGGGCTGGTGCCGGACCCGGTCTCGCGGCCCGGCGGTAGGGTCCGATTATTATGTCCGGGTCGCCATCAGCCGATGCGAGACATGAAAAAACGCACCACGTTGGCGGCGCGTTATAATGTAAATAGCAAGACGTATATAAACTGTCGTGGCTATTCTATAAGAAAGGAATCTGGTTGTCAAACGAGGACATGGACCTCGAGCAGAAATACGTCTCCAGGCTCTACGGGCGCCTCGACGAGCTGCGGAATCGTGCGTCAGGCCGGCTAGCCACCGTGCTCAGGCAGACCGGCGGGACGCATCAGGCAAGGACCGAGCGCGAGGCGTTCAGCGTCATGTACAGCCAGCAGGTCGCGCAGTTCGACGCGGCGGAGAACGGGCTCTGCTTCGGCCGGCTCGACTTTCGCGATGGTGAGCGCCGCTATATCGGCCGGCTGGGAATTCACGACGACTCGGATAACTACGAGCAGTTGCTGATGGACTGGCGCGCGGCCGCCGCGCGGCCCTTTTACCTGGCCACCGCCGTGTCGCCCGAGGACGTGACGCTGCGGCGGCACATCGCGACCAGGGACAGGACCGTGACCGGCCTCGACGACGAGGTCCTGGATCTCGCGTCGGCCGACCCCACCCGCCATGAGGGACTCACGGGCGAGTCGGCCCTGCTGGCCGCGCTGAGCGCGAGCCGCACCGGGCGGATGAGCGACATCGTGGAGACCATCCAGGCGGAGCAGGACCACATCATCCGGTCCAGCCTGGCCGGCGTGCTCGTTGTGCAGGGCGGGCCCGGCACCGGCAAGACCGCCGTGGCCCTGCACCGCGCCGCGTACCTGCTCTACACTCACCGCCGGCAGCTGCTGCGGCGCGGCGCGCTCGTCGTCGGCCCGAACGCCACGTTCCTCCGGTACATCGGGCAGGTACTGCCGTCGCTGGGCGAGACCAGCGTGCTGCTGTCCACCGTGGCGGACCTCTACCCGGGCATCACCGCCACCGCCGCCGAGCCGGCCGGGACCGCCGTGATCAAGGGCAGCCTGCGGATGGCGCGCCTCGTCGCGGGTGCGGTGCGCGACTGGCAGCAGGTGCCCGATGACGGGCTCGAGGTCACGTTCGACCGTGATCGGTTCCGGATCAGCAGGCAGGCGTGCGTCCAGGCACGCGAGCGTGCCCGGCGCTCGCGGCGGCCGCACAATCAGGCGCGGCACGTGTTCGTCCGGGAGATGCTCGGCGCGCTGACCGAGCAGGTGGCCACCCGGCTCGGCGCGAATGTGCTCGGCGAGGGCAACCTGCTCGACGACGCCGATGTTGCGGAGCTGCGGCAGGAACTGGCCGCCGACCCGCGGGTGCGCGCCGCGATCAACGAGCTGTGGCCGGCCCTGACGCCGCAGCGGCTGCTGGCTGAGCTGTTCTCATCGGAGCGGCGGCTGGCGTCGGCCGCGCCCTGGCTGAGCCCGGCCGAGCGGGCACTGCTGCTGCGCAGTGATGCAGCCGCCGGGACGCCCGCCCATAAGGCCGGCCGGGCGCCCGCCGACGGGGCGCCCGCCAATCGGGCGCCCGCCGACGATCTGACCGGCGACGAATTGACCGGCGGTGAGCTGACCGCCGACGAGCTGACCGCCGACGAGCTGACCGCCGACGAGCTGATCGACGACGACATATACGGCGACGAGCTGGCCGATGACGAGCTGGCCGATGACGACGTGACCGGTGACGAGACGATTGGCGACTGGACCCCCGCCGACGTGCCGCTGCTCGACGAGGCCGCGGAGCTGCTGGGCGAGGACGACCTGGCTGCCAGGATCCTCGCCGAACGCAGGCGGCGGGCGCAGGTCGGCTATGCCCAGGGCGTGCTCGACATCATGGCCCGCGACGACGAGGACGACCCCGAGCTGCTGATGGGCGCGGACCTGGTGGACGCCGGCCGGCTCGCCGCGCGGCAGGAGGGGGACGAGTTCCTGACCGCCGCCGAGCGGGCCGCCACGGACAGGACCTGGGCGTTCGGGCATGTCATCGTGGACGAGGCGCAGGAGCTCTCGGAGATGGCCTGGCGGATGGTCATGCGCCGCTGCCCGGCCAGGTCGATGACGATCGTCGGGGACATCGCGCAGACAGGTGACCTGGCCGGGGCGGCCTCGTGGGAGCAGATGCTCGGCCCGTATCTGGGGGACCGCTGGCGGCTGGCGGGGCTGACCATCAACTACCGGACGCCCGCCGAGATCATGGCGGTCGCCGCCGACGTGCTGGCCGCGATCGACCCGGCGCTCGAGCTGCCGCGGTCGGTCCGCGAGTCCGGCACGACGCCGTGGCGGCTTGAGGCGGAGCCCGCCGAGTTCGCGGACCTGGTGGCGGCGGCAGCGGCCCGGGCGGCAGCGCAGTCCGGCGACGGGCGGGTCGCGGTGATCGTGCCCGCCGCACGGCTCGCGGAACTCAGCGCCGCTGTCGTCACGGACCGCGCCACCGGCGGGACGGCGGGCGGCGAGGATCCCGACCTGGAGAGTCCGGTCGTGGTGCTGACCGTCCGGCAGGCCAAGGGCCTGGAGTTCGACTACGTGCTGATCGCCGATCCCGGCCAGATCCTGGCCGAGTCGCCGCGCGGGCTCAGCGACCTGTACGTGGCCATGACCAGGGCGACCCAGCGCCTGGGCGTGCTGCACACCGGCGCGCCACCCAGCGTGCTGGCCGGCCTGAAGCCGGTCAGCGCCCTCGCCGAGACCGACTAAGAGAGCCCGGCCGGCTGGGCTCAGCTGTCGTCGCGGTTGCCGAACCGGCTGAACAGGCGCTCGCCTGCCCCGACGGCGGTTTCCGCGACGCCGCGGACCATGCCGACGAACGGGTCAGCGGTCCGGTTCCAGGACTCCTGGTAGGACCGCGCAGCCGCCCTGACCTCCTCGCTGACCGAGGCGTCGGCGTCGTCCTCGCGGCGCGGGTAGTTCCCGGCCAGGATCGTCGCGTAGTCGCCGTCGGCGGCCCAGCGGTCGAGCTCGGCGAACCGCACCACGGCGAACGGGTGCGTGTTGCCCTCGAGCTGGAGCAGCTTCAGCAGGCCGTCCCGCACGTCGGGCACGGCGTCGTACTCGCGGGCCTGGGCGTGGAACGCGTCATGGCTCAGCTCGGACATCCGGGAGCCGCCCGCGGTCTTCATCAGCGCGCGGCGGGCCGCCTCCACGTCCTGGCCGGCCAGCAGCCCCGCCCGGTCGCAGGACAGCTCGGACTTGCGGTACCACTCCTCCAGGCCCCAGATGATCGCCCGCAGCCCGAGGTAGCCGATCGGCATCCAGGCAATCCGGCGGGCCAGGTTGATCAGGTGATACAGCATGGTCCGGTACACCGAGTGGCCCGACAGCACGTGCCCGAGCTCATGCCCGATCGCGAACCGCATCTCCTCGGCGTCGAACAGGTCCACCATGCCGGTCGTGATCACGATGAACGGCTTGTCGGTGCCGAGCGTCATCGCGTTCACCGTCGGGTCCTGGGTGATGAACAGCTCCGGCACCGTCGGCAGGTCCAGCACGTAGGCGCCGTCCAGCATCGTCTGGTAGAGCTGCGGGAACTGCTCCTGCGACGCCTTCACGCCGCTGGCCAGGAACATCAGCCGCAGGCTGCGGTCGCTGAACAGCCCGGCCAGGCGGCGCAGCAGCACGTCGAACCCGGTCAGTTTGCGCATCGCCACCAGCGCGGAGCGGTCGGCGGGATGCTCGTAAGCACGTGAGCTGATACCGGGCAGACGCACCCGGGAGCGGTCGGGCACAGTGGTCATGAGACCTATCGTAAGTCCCGCGAGCGGAGGGCGGCGCACATGACGGGGCACATGACTGCGGACGGGACGGCGGACCGGGCGCCGGGGATGTTCGAGCCGCAGGCCGAGTCGATGCCGGAGGACGAGCGCGCCGCGCTGCAGCAGGCCAGGCTCGCACGTCTGATCGACCGGCTGCTGGCGGCCGGCGGTACCCAGGGCCGCAGGCTCGCGGAAGCCGGGCTGACCAGCGGCGCGGAGGTGGCCCTGGCGGACCTGCCCCGGCTGCCCGTGACCTCTAAAGCCGACATGTGGTCGGAGTATCCGTTCGGAATGCTGGCAGTACCACTGTCCGACGTGGTCGCCGTGCACGGGTCGAGCGGCACTGGCGGCCGCCCGACGCTGGTCGCCTATACCCGCGCCGACCTGCGGCTGTGGGCGCGGATGTGCGCGCGGGCGCTGGCCGCGGCCGGCGCGACGGCGGACAGCGTCGTGCACAACGCGTACGGCTACGGGCTGTTCACCGGCGGCCTGGGCATCCACCAGGGCGCGATCGAGCTCGGCGCGACCGTGATCCCGGCGTCCGGCGGCATGACGTCGCGGCAGGTCACGCTGATCCGCGACCTGCGCCCGGACATCCTGACCTGCACGCCGTCGTACGCGATCCGGCTGGGCGAGGCGCTGGCGGCGGCGGGCGCCGGCCCGGCCGGCGGGCTGGCGATCCGGGCGGGCATCTTCGGCGCCGAGCCGTGGACGGACGCGCTGCGCGCCAGGATCGAGGACCTGCTCGGGCTGCGGGCGCTGGACATCTACGGCCTGTCGGAGGTGATCGGCCCCGGGGTGGCGTCGGAGTGCCTGGAGGCCGACGGGCTGCACGTGAACGAGGACCACTTCCTCGTCGAGGCGGTGGACCCGGTCACCGGCGCGCCGGTGCCGGACGGGACCGCCGGGGAACTGCTGTTCAGCACGGTCACGAAGGAGGCGCTGCCGCTGCTGCGGTACCGGACCGGCGACATCGCCGCGCTGCGCCGCGGCACCTGCGGCTGCGGCCGCACGCTGGCCAGGATGAGCAAGATCACCGGCCGGCGCGACGACATGCTGGTCATCCGCGGCGTCAACGTGTACCCGAGCGAGGTGGAGCGGGTCCTGCTCGGCGAGCCGTCGCTGGCCCCGGACTACCTGCTGGTGGTGGACGAGCGGGAGACCCCGGCCCGGCTGGTGGCATGCTGCGAGTACAGAACGGATTCCGGGGGGCCGGTCCCGTCGGACCGAGAGATCGAGTCGCGGCTGCGCGAGGCGCTCGGGATCAGCGTCGGGGTCAGGCTGGTGCCGGCCGGGACCGTGCCGCGCACCGAGGTGGGGAAGGCCGTGCGGGTGGCGCGCTGGGCCGGCGGCGAGCCGCCGCTGCCCGGCCTGGGGTGACTGCCGGGCCTGGCGGGGGCTGGCCGGCCTGGCGGGGCTGGCCGGGCGGGGGCTGGCTGGCACGGCGGGGGCTGGCTGGCACGGGCGGTCGCGGGAGATACTGCTGAGATGGGCGATCGCAATGTGCTGGGCGGCGAACTCGAGCCGTGCGGCACTGACCCGGTTACCGGGTTCTACCGGGACGGCTGCTGCACGACAGGGCCGGAGGACCGCGGCAGCCACACGATCTGCGCGGTGGTCACCGCCGAGTTCCTTGAGCATCAGCGCCGGATCGGGAACGACCTGTCGACCCCGATGCCGGCCTATGAGTTCCCCGGGCTGGTGCCGGGGGACCGCTGGTGCGTGACGGCGGCGAACTGGCTGCGGGCGCATCACGACGGCGCCGCGGCGTACGTGGTGCTCGCGTCCACCCACGAGCGGGCTCTCGACGTGGTGCCCCTCGACGCGCTGCGCCAGCACGCCATCGACGTCCCCGCCGATCCCGGCGCGCTGGGCGGCTGAGCCGGGTGGGGTCTGACGCCAAGCGGATCGGGGTGATGGGCGGCACCTTCGACCCGATCCATCACGGGCACCTGGTCGCCGCGAGCGAGGTCGGGCACTTCTTCTCGCTGGACGAGGTGGTGTTCGTGCCCACCGGCCAGCCCTGGCAGAAGGACGGCCGGGAGGTGTCGGCGGCCGAGGACCGTTACCTGATGACGGTGATCGCCACCGCGTCCAACCCGCGGTTCTCGGTCAGCCGGGTGGACATCGACCGGCCGGGCCCGACGTACACCATCGACACGCTCCGTGAGCTGCGCGCGGCCCGGGGGGACCTGGCTGAGCTGTTCTTCATTACCGGGGCCGACGCGCTGGAGCAGCTGATGTCCTGGCGGGACGCCGACGAGCTCTTCGAGCTTGCGCACTTCGTCGGCTGCACCCGGCCCGGCCATCGGCTGTCCGGCGCCGGCCTGCCCGACGAGCGGGTCAGCCTGATCGAGATTCCCGCGCTGACGATCTCGTCCACCGCGTGCCGGGAGCGCGTCGGGACCGGTGAGCCGATCTGGTACCTGGTGCCGGACGGGATCGTGCAGTACATCGCGAAACGCAGGCTCTACCAGCGGGGCGACCGCTGAGCCGCAGCGGCGGGATACCCTGAATCGCGTCCTCGCCCGGTTTGCCGGTCTGCCCAGCGGGGCGGAGACGTGAGAAGGTACCTGTAGCCGTACGGAGGAGGACGAGCAGCGCAAGTGACCGCCACTGATAGGGCCGTCGAGCTGGTGACGCTCGCCGCAGCGGCCGCGGCAGACAAGCTCGCCACCGACATCATCGCCTACGACGTGAGCGAGCAGCTCGTCATCACCGACGTGTTCCTGCTCTGCTCGGCGTCCAACGACCGCCAGGTCAAGTCCATTGTCGACGAAATCGAGGACAGGCTGCGCAAGGCCGGCGCTAAGCCCGTGCGCCGTGAGGGTGAGCGCGAGGGCCGGTGGGTGCTGCTCGACTACCTTGACGTGGTCATCCACGTTCAGCACGCTGAGGAGCGCGTTTTCTACTCACTTGAGCGGCTGTGGAAGGACTGCCCGGTGATCCCGCTGGCCGAGCCCGTGACCGCTGGCCGGGCCGCTGGAACCGGTGTCGGCGGTGCTGGTGACGGTGGCGGTGGCGGTGGGAACGGTGCTGCCGCCGCGGCGAGCGCGGGGGCTGGGGTCGGCCGCCGGGCGCCTCGCTAGAGATGGCGGGGCCAGCGCGCATGACTGATCGAGGCCCGGGCCAGATCGCGGATCCTGGGCCGGTCGAGGACGTCGGGCCCGGCGAGGACGTCGGGCCGGATTCCCGGGAGGGCCGAGTCGCCGACAAGCCGGTCACGCTGCTCCTGTGGCGGCATGGCGAGACAGACTGGAATGTGCAGCGGCGCTTCCAGGGCCAGAGCAACGTCGGGCTCAACGCGAATGGCGTATGGCAGGCAGAGCGAGCAGCCCGGCTGATCGCAGCCCTGCGGCCAGACGCGATCTACTCCTCTGACCTGTCGCGCGCTACCGGCACGGCCGAGCCGCTGGCCCGGCTGACCGGCCTGCCGGTGAACCTCGACAAAGACCTGCGGGAGCGCCACGGCGGCGGGTGGGAAGGACTGACGGACCGGGAGATCCGGCAGGTCTACCCGGAGGAGTTCCAGATCTGGTCTCCGCCGGATGGCGAGCCGACCGCTGCCGTTGCCGATCGGGCGGCCGCAGCCTTCGAGCGCATCGCCCGCGGCTTGCCTACCGGATCGATGGCCGTCGTCGTCAGCCACGGAGCCGCGATCGGCCTGGGGACGGCTCGCCTGCTCGGGATCCCGGTAGAGGAGCGCGTCATCGGGTCGCTGGCCAACTGCGCATGGTCCGTCCTCGGTCACCGGGCTGGCCGGTGGCGGCTGCTTGAGCACAATGTCGGCACGCTGCCCGAGCCGGTGTCAGACGGGGATCCTGAGCTTGAAGGCGAGTGGGTGTCCCGCCCAGCTCCGAGGTCATCCGTCGAGGCGTCGGGCGGGAACAGCAGCTGACGGATTTCTTGTACACTGGCGGGGCGCTGCGGCCCGCTGGGCCCGGCGCTCCCGCGGGGCTATAGCTCAGTTGGTAGAGCGCTTGCATGGCATGCAAGAGGTCCGGAGTTCGAATCTCCGTAGCTCCACCCGTTTTTCGATTACGCGTTCGATTCGAAGTGACTAATCAAGTGACTACGGTGCCAGACTATCGGGCGTCGCTCCGTGGCTCGTGTGGCTCGTCGGGTTCGCCGAAGACGTCGTCCATGACCATGGCGCCGCCGCGGATGGTCGGCACGATCACCTTGCGGTAAACGGTCTCGGTGACATGGGT
>Ga0302324_100001563_pt1 | contig 55258 bp, 59 predicted proteins | sample Palsa_T0_1_FD_201949 | JGI IMG/M metagenome (GOLD analysis project Ga0302324, IMG submission 201949) | Peat permafrost microbial communities from Stordalen Mire near Abisko, Sweden - Palsa_T0_1 | ecosystem: Environmental > Terrestrial > Soil > Palsa > Peat permafrost | place: Sweden: Abisko...
ACGCGGCGAGATTAGCGTGGATAAATGAAAGTGCGTCGGGGAGCGATTCGTTCTGCCGGCGGGGAAATCGGAGGCAGGCGGCGGAAGGATTAGTGGAGCTTGGCGTATTCGGCCTTGGCTTGTTGCAAGACAGGAAGGGCAGGATCGGCATCCTTCCAGAGCGAGAACACATCAGCGTAGGCGGCGCGGGCTTTGGCGGTGTCGCCAGACATTGCGTAGGCGCGGGCGATACCTAGCTGGGAAAGCGGATAGGTGTAAAAATTGATCACCGCTCCGGGATGATCGAGTATTTTCTGAAATTGCGGAATGGCCTGAGCGGGGTTGTTGGCTTTCAGGTAGGCCTGACCACGCAGGAAAGCGGGGTAGCAGGTGCTGACCTGGAACTGAAATGGGGCGGCAAGATCGTATACGGTGGCCGGTTCCAGCAGCTCGAGGGCCCGCGGGGCGTTGCCGTGCGACAGCTCCGAGGCGGCACGAATTGACGGAAGCCAATAACCCTGAATGATGGTGTCTACCGGCGAATCGCGATTCAGACGATCCATGACTTTTTGGGCGGCGGAGGTGTCGCCTACTCTTGCGTATACGATGGCGGCGAGAAGTTCGACGTCGCGGCCAGGTGATAGCGCGATGGCCTTCGCGGCGGATTGGCGCGCGGCCGCTGGGTCACCAAGCTCGGCTTCCCGAAGCGCCTGCGAAATGGTCCAAATAGCGCCGGTTTCCGGGGCCCCGGCGCGTTTCGCGGATTCGGCTGCGCGAAGCGCAAAATCGCGCGCGGTAGAGAGCTGGCCGTGGAACGCGTCGGTGTCGGCCTGAAGCGATAAGAAGGTATCCTCAATGCCTGCCTTTCCCATAGCCCAATTCACCGCTTCTGCCATTGCCGTCGGGTCATGTTGGACAAAACCGATGTAGTAGAGGGTCATGCGAAGGTACGGACCATCGAGATGTCGCTGCACACTCTCCTGGTAAATGGCCTTGGCTTCATCGAAGCGGTTCAACGACAAGTACAGCCCGGCCAGGTTGCCGTAAGTGATGACGCTATCCGGGGTGATGGCCAGGGATGCGCGAGTAGCAGTCAGTGATTCCGAAAATCGGCCGAGTTGGGAATAGACGACGCCCAGATTGCCGGGTGCTACGTCGTCGTTGGGATAGGCCTGCGACCATTGCTTGTAGACTTCCTCGGCCTTATCCAACTGTCCGGTCACGCTGGCGTAGTAGGTGCCTTCAATGTAAAAGCGCTCGCGCTCGGTGACCAGGTTGCGAAGCTCAAACGCTTTCTTGTAGTTGGCCATAGCCAGGCTGACCTGGTTGTGGGTGTTGTAGTAGGTGCCGACAGCTGCGTAGGCCCGCGCAAAATTGGGATCTAATTGAACGGCGCGAGCGTAGTACGGAAAAGCCGTGTCGGAGTCGCTGGAATACTGAATGCGGGCGCCTTGCGAAAAGGCTTCCAGAGCCTCCAGAGAAGAAGTGGTTACCTGGGAGAGGGGCTTGTTGAATTTTTGGACGGAGCTAATGGATTCGCCAAGCTTTTCGCGGAGCTGGCCCCCGGCCTGACTCAAGGCCTTGAGCACTTCGTCGCGGCTGTTGGCCTCAGTCTCGGTGCTGGCGAGGGTGTCGCCATTCTGGCAATTCACGGCTTTCAGTCCGATCAGGTAGTGCGCGCCAATGCTGGCGATCGACCCGGTCAGATAGGCCCGGCTGTTGGAGCGGACGCACACTTCGCGCGCGAGGTCCTGGGTGAGCCGCTCGCTTCCGGAGCGATTCATCAGCTTCAACACACCGCTCACGCGCTCATCGGAAATTACGTTCAGGAACGGCGACTGCTCGAGTTGGATGGCCAGGGCGCGCTTGAGGGCGTCATCGAAGACCGGATCGCTGGTGGTGTTGGTGAAATCGGCCAGAACGATAGCATCTTTTTCGGTCAGTCTGACTGGTCCACGAAGTCGCCAAAAGTAAATGCCAGCCGCGAGAAGCGCGACGACGGCCACAACCGCAACAATAGCGACGACTGGTCGACGCGAAGCAGGCGCCTGGGCCACTTCAACGACCGCAGTGGCGGGCTTGCGGCGTCCGCTTGAACTCTTGCGCGGCGGGGGAACCGCGTCGTCAACCAGCGGAACATCTTCCGCAGCGCTTTGCACCAGGGACCGCCCGGAAGTCTCGCGTTTCAAGCGTTTCAGGTCGGCGCGAAGATCGGAAGCGTGCTGGTAGCGCAGATCGCGATCTTTTTCGAGGGCTTTGTTGATGATGCGCGCGAGCTCATCGGGCACCGCGGTGTTGAATCGGACCGGGGCCACGGGAGCCTTATGCAGAATGGCATCGAAGATCGCGGCCGAGGTATCGCCCTTGAAAGGAAGGACGCCAGTGGCCATTTCATACAGCACGGCGCCGAAAGAAAAGAGGTCGGTGCGGGCGTCCAGAGGTTTGCCGAGGGCCTGCTCCGGAGACATATAAGCCACGGTGCCGACGGTGCTTCCCGGATTGGTCAGATGATCCTCGGTTTCGCCGGAGAAACCAGTGGAAGAGTCCGAGGACGCCTCGGGCCCTTGCACCAGTTTCGCCAACCCAAAGTCCAAAACCTTGGCGTGACCACGAGTGGTGACAAAAATATTGGCGGGTTTGATGTCGCGATGCAGGATGCCCTTGGAATGCGCAGCGTCCAGGGCGTCCGATACATCGATGCCGATGTCGAGCAGCTGCTCAATCTCGATGGGCTGTTGGTGAATCAAGTGCTTCAGCGTCTGCCCTTCCATGTACTCCATGACGATGAAGGCGCGGCCGTCTTGTTCCTGAATGTCGTGGATGATGCAAATGTGTGGATGATTCAGCGCGGAGGCGGCTTGGGCTTCGCGTTGGAACCGAGCCATGGATTGCGGATCGGCGGAGAGCGCGTCGGGAAGAAATTTCAGCGCCAGGAAGCGTCCGAGCTTAGTGTCTTCCGCCTTGTAGACGACGCCCATCCCGCCGCCGCCAAGTTTTTCCACGATGCGGTAATGCGAGATGGTTTGACCGACCAGGGAGGGCTGCGTGTCCGGCATCGCGCGTCATTTTAGGGGGCGGCGCGAGGCGAGTCAACGCGCTGGCATGGTGCGCTGGAATTCTGTGCTGAGTCGGTATGAGGATCAGGTATGCAGCAGGGCCTGATCGAGGTCCGCGATGATGTCTTCGACGTCTTCGATCCCCACCGATAGGCGGACCAATCCGGGAGTGATTCCAACCCGTTTGCGGACTTCCTCCGGCATGGATGCGTGGGTCATCAGCGCCGGCAGCGAAATCAGCGTCTCCACGCCACCGAGACTCTCAGCTAGCGAGCACAGCTTCACCTGATTCAGAAAGCGCCGCGCCGCTTCCAGGCTCTGCAGATCGAACGCCAGCATTCCACCAGGACCGCGCTGCTGCCTGCGGGCGATTTCGTGGTGAGGATGCGAAGCCAGCCCCGGATAGATGACCTTGTTGACCTTCGGATGCGCGTCTAGGTGTCGCGCCACGGCCACGCCGTTGGCGTTGTGCTGTAGCATGCGCACCGCCAAGGTTTTGATCCCGCGTGAAATCAGGAAGCAATCCATAGGCGCGAGGCCCGAGCCGGCGGAGCGCTGGATAAAATAGATTTTCTCGGCATCCTCAGGCCGAGTCAGGATCACAGCGCCGCCAGTCGAGTCGCTATGTCCATTCAGGTATTTAGTCATCGAGTGAACCACAATGTGGGCGCCCAACTCGATGGGACGTTGCAGGTACGGACTGAGGAACGTATTGTCCACCACCAGAGTCAGGCCGCGATCATTCGCCAATTTGGCCATGGTGGCGAGATCGGAAATGCGCAACGTCGGATTCGTTGGCGTCTCAACGTATAACATCTTAGTGTTGGGACGCAGCGCCGCCACTACGGCGTCGTACGAAGAGGTATCTACGAAAGAAAACTCCAGGCCGAAGTGCACGAGCAGCTGTGTGGAAAGCCGGAACACCCCGCCGTATACCGCTTCCGATAAAACCACGTGGTCGCCAGGACGTAGCATCCGAAATACCGCGTCAATCGCCGCCATTCCGGACGAGAAGGCGTAAGCGCTTTGACCGCCCTCAAGCTTCGCCAAGGTGCGCTCCAGGGCTTTGCGATTGGGATGGTTGGTGCGAGCGTAGTCGTATCCTTTATCCTTGCCGAGCTCCGTCTGCACGTACGTCGACGTTTGGTAGATCGGCGCGACGATCGCACCGGTCGCCGGATCGGGCTCCTGACCGATGTGAATCGCGTTGGTGGCAAAACCCATGAGGTCTCCTAGTTAACCGGCCGGGAAGCGACCAGCGCCGCACTGAACCAAGCCATCGCGGTGATACTGTAGAATGGATGGAAACGCTGCGTCATACAAACGGCTGGACAGGTTTCGCTGCCAAAGTGACACTGATCGCTCTCAATGTAGCTTGATCCAGGCGTCCGGTCGGCTCCTGCGGAGCGGCTTTTTGAGAAGTTATAGCAGGAAAGCGTGCTGGTCAACGTTTGTCGGAAGGCTGCGCGCCGATGGGAGCAGCTTGACACCTCCAGCAAGCATCGAACTACCCGGAGACTCACTGGATGGCTAAGGGCGACTCGCGGGAAGGATGGAAGTCAAAGGAGATGGCGATCCAGATCCTGGTTCTAGTTCTTCTGGTTGTCGGTGTTCCCGACCCTTCGATTTTTGCCGAGCCGCAAGATGTTGCCAAGACTGGTGATAAGGCCGTCGCATCGCAACCCGTCCGGTCGCGCGTGACCATTGAGGTTGGCGGGGGCGAAAAGAATGAGCCGGTGGAAAATGCTAGCGTGTACCTCAAGTACGTCGAAGAGAGAAAACTCAAGAAGGATAAGACCACGGAGCTAAACGTAAAAACGAATCGGGACGGCACCGCGCACGTTCCCGATACACCGACCGGACGCGTGCTCATTCAAGTGATTGCTGATGGCTGGAAGACCTACGGACGCTGGTACGATATCTCTGATGCGAATCAAACCATCAAGGTGCATTTAGAAAAGCCGCCGAAGTGGTATTGATGCTCGACCCGAATGGTCGGGACACTTGCACAGAAAGAGTGCAAACCGGTTCAGGCTACTGAGAAACGTGTAGTTAGCTTTAGGGCGAGGCCTCTTTTCCACAAAGTTATCAACACTTGTGTTGAAAACTTCATGAAATAGAAATATTTTGGGGCAGATTCGGCACCGTTCTTGCAAACGACTCCGGAAAAACATTTAGTCCACCATCGAAGAGCGTAATGATAATGTCCACGACCGTGATCAGAGCAGTCTTAGGAAAATGAACGATACTTTTGATGGACCTTTTTCACTGCTGCAAATGTTCTGGGGAAATATCCTGGCGCGGCCGCTGCGCTGTTCGCTGAGCGTGATTGCGATTGCAATCCAAGTCATTTTGGTTTTGATGATCGTCGGCCTGACCTCCGGGGTGATTTCGGAGTGGGGCAAACGAGTGGAGGGCGTCGGCGCGGATTTAATGGTGCAGCCGCCGAACTCTTCCATTTTCTTTGCGTTCTCAAGCGCAGTGATGCCCGAAGGTTTGGCCGATCAGATCAACGCATTGCCGGACGTGGATGAGGTAGCGCCGACCGTCATCCTCACCGATCCCAAGAACTTAATGATGATCTACGGCATCGATTACAAGCGCTTCAACGCATTGAGCCGCGGCTTTTTATATCGAGCGGGTCGGCCCCTGGAAGGACCGGAGGATGCCCTGGCGGACGACATTGTGGCGCAATCCAAGCATTTGAAAGTCGGCGACCACGTTACGTTGCTAAACCACACCTTCACGGTCACCGGCATCGTCGCGCACGGCAAGGGAGCGCGATTCTTTATTCCGTTGAAGTCGGCACAAGATATCGCTGGAGTGGAAAAACGTGTCTCGATGTTTTATGTACGCAGCAAAGGCGACACCGAAGGGGCCCGGGCGGAAATTATGAAGCTCTCGCCGGACAGCCGAGTCCGATCGATGTCCGAGTACGTCACGCTGATGAGTTCATCGAATTTGCCTGAGCTCAAACCGTTCGTGCGCTCGATGGTGGGATTGGGTATGGTGATCAGCTTCCTGGTGGTGTTTTTGAACATGCACACCATGGTCATGGAGCGCACCCGCGAAGTCGGGATTCTGAAGGCGCTAGGTTTCTCCCGTTTGGACGTCGTGGAAATGCTGCTGGGTGAAACGCTGGTGCTGACGCTGATGGGCAGCGTGCTGGGAATTCTGGTTACTTTCTTGACGCAGGCAATCTTGAAAGAGATTAATCCCGGCCTAATGATCCTAATCACGCCGCGATGGATTCTTTCGTCGATTGTGCTCGCACTGCTCGGTGCAGCAGCTGGGGTGACCTATCCGGCGTTACGAGCGGCAAGTTACGACCCGGTGGTCGCGCTGGCCTACGAATAAACTGCTAACCCTTTAAATTCCAGGCGCGTTCGCCGCCAACGTTTCCGAGACACTCTGCAATAGCCCGAGCGGGCAGGTAACCCGAACCCGTTTACCGGGTCGATCCGCAGAGATCAAAAGCGTTCCATCCTGCGTTCGTATCGAGATGTGATCACTGGAGTCACGAACGTCCACCAGCTCGACGGTCGGGTATTTTTCCAAACCCTTGGTGAAAGCGCGCAGAGCGGGTAGCCATGGCGCTGCCTGGGCAGCCGCTTCTTGCAGCTCCCGTTTGGGCACCACGCGCATCGCAACGGGAACGATCACGGCGGGAATCCAGACGTGCACGTGGTTGCCCTGGAAATCATCCTGGTCAACGCGCACAAACCCCTGGTGACAGACATAAGTTCCGGCTACGACAGCGCTTGCGGTTAGAGCGAAAGCTATCTTTGCGACTAGCATTTTTCCTCCACGACCCTAGCCGAACGATTGACGGAATTAGTCGCTCAGGTTTTTCGAGTCCAGCCAGACTCGCACGGTACTGTCGTTATCCTTGACCGAGACCAATTCGGTATCGCCTTGCGCTGCTAGCGCGCGGAGACCCGCAGAGATGTCCAGCTCGTCTTTGGCGCCGGACAGCAGTGCGTCTACCACCTTCAGGGGCACTTTCACTTCCACGTGGGACTTCTTCGAGCCATTCTTATCAATCACATGCACGTAGATGTATGCATTTTGCTTGGCCACCCGCACGTCGGAACTCTTGTCCTGAATGGTGACGAACTCGCCGTCTTTCGAGCTGCGGACGGCGTCTAGAATCGCGCGGACGTCCACCCCGTGACAGTCGATATCGTCGACTTTGATCTTGCCGCCGTGCAGGCGGTCGCGATCGATACTCGGCAGGACCTTTTCCGCCAGTTCCAGCGGAACATTCACGCGAACGGTCTCATCTTTGGACTCCCCGTTGTTCACTCGTACGTGCAACCAGCGTTCCGAGGAACCGGACGAGACATTTTGCGGCGCCGGAGTCGCAGCCGACGAAGACTGGGCTGACGTCTGGGCCATCCCCGGGAAGGGCAACAGCAGCAGAGCGGCCCCGTAAAGGGATGTGACCAGGACTGACGATTGAAGGGTACGAAACTGCCGGTGGGCGGCCATAGGCTCCTCCTTGGAGAGAGCGAAACCAATGCCGCGGCAGGATGCCTGGCGGCACTTGCCTATCTATACGCGGGCCAGCAGGAAAAGTTCCAGACCAACGATGAATACTTGGCGGGCCCAAAAAGTCCGATTGAGGCGCTCGGCCGAACGCCCCGGCGTACTACGGCATCCACTTCATAAACACCACCGCCAGTGGCGGCAGCGTCAGGTTGATGGTGAAGGGACGCCCCTGGTAGTTATTCTCAGCTGCGGCTTGGCCACCAATGTTGCCAACATTGGACCCGCCGTAATGGGCGGCATCGGTGTTCAGAACCTCTTTATAGTAACCGCCGTTGGGCACCCCCACTAGATAGCCCTGGCGCACCACTGGGGTGGCGTTCATCACCACCACCATCAGGTCTTGGGGCTTTTTCCCCCGGCGAATGAAGGAGAAGACGCTATTGTCGGCGTCGTTGCAATCGATCCACTCAAACCCGCGCCAGTCGAAATCCACGGAGTGCAAGGCCGGCTCGGCGGCATAGAGATGGTTTAGATCCGAGATCAGACTTTGAACGCCGCGGTGCGAGTCGTATTGAAGCAGGTGCCAATCCAAGCTTCGGGATTCGCTGAATTCTTCACCTTGCGCGAACTCCTGTCCCATGAAAAGCAGCTTCTTTCCCGGATGTCCGTACTGATAGCCGTAGAGCATCCGCAGGCTGGCGAACTGCTGCCAGGAATCTCCCGGCATCTTGTGCAGCAGGGATTTCTTGCCATGGACAACCTCATCATGGGAGAAGGGGAGCACGAAATTTTCCGTGAAGGCGTACAGGAGCGAAAAGGTGAGCTTGTTTTGCTCGTACCGACGGTAGATCGGGTCGGCTGAGAAATATCTCAGGGTGTCGTTCATCCAACCCATATTCCACTTGAAGCTGAATCCCAGCCCGCCAAGATAGGTGGGCCGCGAGACCGCCGGCCAGGAGGTCGATTCCTCCGCGATGGTAAGCAAGCCCGGAAAGCGCTCGTAAGCGACTTCGTTGAGGCGTTTGAAGAAAGCGATTGCCGGCAGGTTTTCCCGCCCACCAAACTCGTTCGGCACCCATTCGCCCTGTTTTCGCGAATAGTCCAGATACAGCATGGACGCCACGGCATCCACTCGCAGTCCGTCAATGTGGTACTTGTCCAGCCAGAAAAGAGCGTTGGAGATGAGGTAGTTCTGCACCTCGTTGCGCCCGTAGTTGTAAACCAGCGTGCCCCAGTCCGGCTGGGTGCCCTGCCGCGGGTCGGAGTGCTCGTAAAGATGAGTGCCATCGAATTCCGCGAGACCATGAGTGTCCCGCGGAAAGTGCGCTGGAGTCCAGTCCAGCAGGACACCGATACCCGCAGCGTGGCAGCGATCGATGAATTCCATGAATTCCGCTGGCGTGCCGTAGCGGCTGGTTGCCGCGTAATATCCTATGGTCTGATAGCCCCAGGAGCCGTCGAAGGGATGCTCCATAATGGGCAAAAGCTCGATGTGGGTATAGCCGAGTTCCTTAACGTACGGGATGAGCTGGTCCGCGAGCTCGCGGTAGGTGAGCCAGCGATTCCCGTCTTCTGGCACGCGACGCCAGCCGCCCAAATGCACCTCGTAAATAGTGATGGCTCTCTCGAACCAGTCGGTTTCCTTGCGATGCTTCATCCAACCAGAATCTTTCCAGGCGTAGGTATCGAGGCGGGTGACGATGGATCCGGTTTGCGGGCGGAGCTCGGAGCGGAACGCATAGGGGTCGGCTTTCAGCGGCAGCAAGTCACCCCGCGGGCCCACGATTTCGTACTTGTAGACGGTCCCATCTTTGAGTTCAGGCACGAACAGTTCCCACACGCCCGAGGATCCACGGGCCCGCATCGGATTGACGCGACCGTCCCAATGATTGAAGTCACCCACCACGCTGACGCGTCTGGCGCTCGGAGCCCACACCGCAAAATTAACGCCCTGCACACCGCCGACCGTGGTCACGTGAGCGCCTAACTTTTCGTAGGTGTCATAATGACGTCCCTCGCCCATCAGGTACAGGTCGAATTCACTCAGCAGGTAAGGGAACGCGTAGGTGTCGTAGCGCTCGAAAGTTTCGCCAGAATCGGTGCGGAAAATCAGTCGATAATTGGCAGCGTCGGGCCGATCCTTGTAAGTTCCAGGAAGCTCCGCTTCAAAAACACCTTCAGGGCGAATTTTCTTGGCTTCGATGCCCTTGTCGAGTCCGGCGAGACGCACACTGGCGGCGGCAATTCCCGGGTGAAAGAATCGAATCACCCAACGGCGCCCGCCTTCGGTATCAACCGGTTGCGGACCCAGCAGCGCAAAAGGATCGGAATTTCGACCCGCAAGTAACGCGTCGATCTGGAAATTGGGCTGCGGCTGCACCAGTATAGACTGCCCTGAGGTCGAGCTTTCGGCGCGTTGGTCCGGCACGGTAAGTTTCTCCTGATGCAAACGAGGTTCCGACGGGTGGGGCGTCGTTTGGATGCTAGAAAACGATGATTCGATTCCAGGCTTGATTCTAGGACGTTCGCGGGAAAAGTCCAATGATGCGTGCTAAAGGTGACCGATGAACGTAGTTCTTTTTGGAGCGACGGGCATGGTGGGCCAAGGTGTGCTGCGGGAGTGCTTGCTCGATCCCGCTGTGAACCGCGTCTTAGGTGTCGGCAGAAGGTCTACTGGGGTGGAGAATCCGAAGCTGAAGGAGGTCGTTCACTCGCAACTTACTGACTTTTCTGCGATTAAGTCGGAGTTGGCGGGGTTGGACGCGTGCTTCTTTTGCCTCGGCGTTTCATCGGCGGGAATGAAGGAGGCCGATTACTCCCAGGTGACCTAGGAACTCACCATGGCCGCGGCGCAGGCGCTGGTCCGTCAAAATCCCGGTATGATCTTCCTCTACGTTTCTGGTATGGGCACGGATAGCGGCACGCAAGGCCGCATCATGTGGGCTCGGGTCAAAGGGAGGACCGAAAATGCGTTGCTGCGTATGCCTTTCCGCTCCGCGTACATGTTCCGGCCGGGCCTCATCGTCCCGTTGCACGGTGTCAAATCCGCCACCAGGCTCTATCGCTTCTTCTATACGCTTCTTGGTCCCCTTTTTCGCACCATCGAGCCGCTGTTTCCAAAGTACGCAACCACCTCCGAGAAACTGGGTCGCGCCATGCTCAACGCCGCGAAGCACGGAGCGCCCAAACGTGTTCTCGATAGCGCCGATATCAACCGTCTGGCCAAGGCCGCCGAGCGCTAGCGAAACATTTGTGGAGCAAGGTAAGCTTATTCCAGAAATGCGATGCAGGCCGTTCCACGACGAGAGGGTCGATGAGAAATGTGTCTTTGGCGGCGGCTGAAGTCGTCTTGGGCCGATCAGAATGGAGGTAGCGGAGAATGTGCCGAAATATCAAAAACTTATTCAATTTCGATCCGCCAGTAACTCCCGAAGAGGTTCGCGCGGCATCTCTACAGTTCGTCCGAAAAATCAGCGGTTTTAGTAAGCCGTCGAAGGCCAACGAACCGGCCTTTTTGGCCGCGCTCGACGAAGTGGCTGAGGCTTCGAGCCGTCTGCTCGGATCACTGGAGACCAACGCCCCGCCGAAAAATCGCGAGGAAGAAGCCGCCAAGGCCAAAGCGCGAGCGGCCGAGCGGTTCGCGAACTGAAGGGCATTCTATTGATAATCGCAGGTGGATAGGCGCTGCTGTAAAATTGTCCTTCCATGGGATTGCGCGCAAGACTTAGCGCTTCGCGGAAATGCTCTCGGGCGCTCTGGTGCCTTCCGATCGGTAGTTCCAGTTCACCAAGCGCTGCGGAATGGAAAGGATACGCTGCCAGCCGGTCGCCGTCCGCGATTCCACAGAGCCCCTCCAGGCCGCGCTGCGGACCTTCGTGTTGCGCAACAGCCATGGCGCGATTAAGTGCAACTACGGGAGAGGGAATCGTCAACAAAAGATCGTAAAGCGAAACGATTTTCCCCCAGTCCAGTTGCACCGTGCGTGGCGCACTGGTGTGAATGGCAGCGATGCCGGCCTCGACGTGGTACTCCGTCAGCGCTTGGCCCGTCGCGGAGAGATTCAGAAGTCGTTGTCCTTCCGAAATAAGCTGAGCGTCCCAGCTGCTGGCCTCGTTCCGGCGACGAATTGGGATTCCCGCTGCGATATAAGAATACGAATTCACTCATGACCTTCCTCCTGGTTTGGCAATTGAGCACGTACGTTTCGTGCCGCTGACCCTTAAGACGTTTCAGGCCGACAGCGCCAGACAGGGTTCTTGAGCTGTATGGGGATCATCCTCACCCTTGGGCGTTTCTCGAGGGCTGCGATCCGGTGACGATCATCGGAAAGATGGTGTACGTATTCATCCCGGCTTTGATGGTCGGATCACCTTGCGCGAACCGCTCGGCCTCGGCTAGATCGTTCATCTCCAACAGGCCAATACCGAATGGTCCTGCCGAATCCAAAACTGGTCCATAGCCCAGCACGCTACCAGACTCGAAGAACATCTTCATGTACGTCGCATGCTCGGCCATTAGAGCCCGTTCATATTCGGTCATGTCTTGAACAAAGGTGGGGCGCGCTGGTATCAAGCGGAAAAAGAAATGCTGCCTGGTCATTCGGCGCTCCTGGCTTGGGCAGCTCCCAAGGCCGCCCGCAAACTGAGTATCAACAGCACGATGGTGATGGTGGCTTGGATTACAACCCGAAAGTCCAGCAGGTTACCGATCAATCGTCCAAAGACGTACACGAAAACCAGCCACACCAAATTGCCCCCGACGCAGACCCCAATAAGGGGTCGATCTGCGGGCCGGCCTGCCCGAAGCAGGTTGAGCGCGGCGAGAAGAATTCCCGCGATGCTTGCTGATAAGGCCCAAAGCAGCGTCATTGGTTGGCCCTTGTAGGCATTGTAGGAACCCATGGAATGTCCGCAAGCGCCGACAATCAGCAGCCATCCGCAGATACGATCGAGGATTTTCATTTCGCACCATCCGCATAGGCTTGGTATTTCGCCAGAACACCCACCCAACCGTTGTCTAGCATCGCGTGCAGCGGTTGCCAGCCTTTTCCATGGCGCTCGATGTGGCGGTGCTCAAGCTGTACACGGGTGCGTAAGGAATCGATCGGCAAGAAACGGATTTCCAGTTCGCTGGCCAGAGACATCAGAGGATCAAATTGCCAGTTGGCGCCGATATTCCAGGAGAGCACCAGCCGGGCGGGAGGTTCCCATGCCAGGACGCGGCCCCAATCGCACTGCGAACCATCCGTGGCGATTTCAAACCAGTGGCCTCCGACGCGCGGCTCGATCACCGAAGTGGCGTAAGGTTGTTTGCCAATGTTGTGATCGGTGGGCCACCATGCGGCAAACTGGGACGTGAACACTTGGAAGGCGCGCTGCTGGGTAGCCTCAACGATCACTTCTTTTTGGATAGGCACGACGCCGATTTCTTCCACGCTGATTCTCCTTTTTGGGTTTGGAAATGCCTTCCACAGAATTCTTGTATGAGGCCAGCGCATCGGACCACATCCGTTCGAAGTGCGCGCGAAGTTCGGCCAATCCTTTGGGATCGGCGCGATAAACGGTGCGGCGCCCCTCACGCGTACCCACGATTAGGCCGGCGTTCTTGAGCACCCGCAGGTGCTGGGAGACCGCCGGGCGGCTAACCGGGAAACGCCGGGCCAGATCCACCACGGCCTGCGGGGAGTGCGCTAGCGACTCGAGGATGGCGAAGCGAGTGGGATCGCCGGTCGCTTCCAGGCTGATCTGAAGGTTAGCCATGACTTACGGTAAGCTACGACTTACCACAAATGGAATCAAGTGTAATTGAACGACCAAGCCCTGCTACAGCGCGCTTAACCCTTCCCGACTCGGTCTGGCAGCTCTTAGCAGTCCCTCAATCCTTTCTTGGTATGCTTCCGCTGGAGCAAACCCATGAATCCGACGAAAGTGCAATGCTGCGTCGCAGGCGGCGGTCCGGCCGGCATGATGCTCGGATATTTGATGGCCAGAGCCGGAGTTGAAACCGCCGTGCTCGAGAAACACAAGGACTTTCTGCGCGATTTTCGCGGCGACACCGTACATCCCTCCACGACCCAAATCATGCAGGACCTCGGACTGCTGGATGAATTCCTGAAGCTTCCGCATCAGAACGTGGCGGAAATGAAAGCGGTGTTCGGCGACAAGCAGGTGACCATTGCCAATTTTTCAAACCTGAAGACGCCGTGCCCATACATCGCATTCATGCCCCAGTGGGACTTCCTGAATTTTCTGGCGGCCAAAGCAAAATTGCTGCCTAAATTTCACCTGCTCATGGAGGCGGAGGTCACCGAACTGATCAAGGAAGGAGACCGCGTGGTGGGCGTCCGTGCCACTACTCCTCAGGGACCGATAGAAATGCGCGCTGACCTGGTGGTCGGCGCCGATGGACGACATTCGACGGTGAGCACTAGCGCCGGCCTGAAGCTCGAAGACCTGCACGCCGCTATAGACGTCTTCTGGTTTCGCCTCGGAGGTACTTCGAGAGGCATGGAAGGTGTGGCCATGCACGCCAACCGTGGCCGCTTCGTCTTCACCATCAATCGTGCCGATTACTTGCAGTGCGCGTACGTTTTGCAAAAGGGAGGAGCGGATCGAGTACGAGCTCGTGGACTGGATGCCTTTCGCCGCGACCTGCTGATCGCCGCGCCCGAACTCTCCGAGTGTGTTGGGGATCTGCGCTCGTGGGACGACGTCAAACTGTTGACCGTCTCGGTCGCTCGATTGCTGAAGTGGAACGCGCCGGGAATACTGTGCATTGGCGACGCCGCGCACACCATGTCCCCGGTCGGCGGGGTGGGCGTCAACCTTGCCGTGCAAGACGCGGTCGCGACGGCGAACCTGCTCGCCAGGTCTCTGCGTAACGGGACCCTTGCGGACTCGGATGTTGAGAAAGTGCAAGCCCGCCGGCTCTGGCCGGCCAAAGTGGTGCAAGCATTTCAGGGCCTGGTGCAGCGCCGGGTGCTTGCCCCGGTTCTAAGCGGCGAAGCGCCACAGACCGAATTGCCGATGCTTTTGCGTTTCATGTCTGGCTCAAAGTGGGCGCAAGGACTCGCGGCGAGGTTCATTGGCTTGGGTGTGCGTCAGGAGCGCGTGGCGTCAGGATTGCTGAACTGACCAGATGATTTTGCTCGCCCTCCGCTACCTAGAGCCGCTGGGAAGCCACCGTCCCGCTGCCATCGAGACGACGCCCGCAAGTACAAAATCAGTATTCTCCAGTATCGCCTGACCGTCATTAAAACCGGGTAACTATGAATTGTGGGCGATGCTGCGCTCTTTCCGCTCTATCGTCACGGCTCACATTCTCGAGAAGTCTCCTGAGCAGCTATGGCGAATAAAGAGAACGACCGAAACCCAGAAAATCCTGAGCTGTCTTGCGGCACGGCTTCGCTGGACCGTCGCAAATTCCTGGGCAGTACCTCAGCCATCTTGCTATCGGCGGCTCTTGCGGCCCGCACGCAAGCGCAAGGAGCACAGGACATCCAAAAAGATTGCCCAGGCCCAACACGACAAGAGCGCGACCAATGTCGGACCCGAAAATCAGCTACTTTAAGGATGCCAACCCTAACACTTTCATGCCTCCTCCAACCGATCACGGGGAGGTCGCCACCTTCTGGAGTTCCTTCTCAGTGGCTCACCGCCGGGTTCAGGAGGGCGGATGGTCGCGGCAGGTGACCGTCGAGGATTTCCCACTCTCAAAAGACATCGCCGGAGTCAATATGCGATTGACCGCGGGGGGTATCCGCGAATTGCATCGGCATGCCGCCGCCGAGTGGGCACTGATGCTCAGCGGCAATGCGCGCATCACCGCCATTGACAACGATGGAAAAAGTTTCGTCAAGGACGTTTCGAAGGACGACCTCTGGTTCTTTCCTACGGGCACACCGCACTCCATTCAAGGCTTGCAACCCGACGGTTGCGAATTCCTTCTGGTCTTTGATGACGGGAAGTTTTCAGAAGGCACACCACGCTGATTTCCGACTGGACCCGGCACACCCCGCCCGAGGTGCTGTCGAAAAATTGGGGCGTGCCGGAGAGCGCCATCGAGAGTATTTACCAAGTCCCTCCCGATGGGCACTACATTTTCCAGGCCGCCGCCCAGGCTCTGTTGAGGAAGATCTTCGAGCTGCAAGCAAGTTCAGTGGTGCGTCTCCGCTGGCTTTTGATTTTGCGATGCACAAAATGCCGCCTTCCCGAAAAACGCACTTCGGGGAAGTGCGCATCATCGACTCCCGGAATTTCCCGGTCGCGAATACCATTGCCGCCGCTCACGTGATCGTGAAACCGGGGGGGGTACGCGAATTACATCGGCACCAGAATGCCGACGAGTAGCGGTACTATGTTGCGGGCCAGGGACGCATGACCGTATTTTCCAACGCAAGCAAGGCCCGTACCGCGGACTTTAATGCTGGGGACGTCGGCTACGTCCCCAAGACTTTGGGTCACTACATTGAGAACATCGGGGATACCGACCTGGTGTTTGTGGAGATGTTCAAAGCGGATCGCTTCATGGATTTGTCGCTTTCGGAACGGATATCGAGCACTCCGCCGGAGTTGATCATTCAGCACCTCGGACCGAGCAAGGGAACGCTGGACGCGCTCCCCAAGACCAAGCCCCTGATCACGCCAGTCTAGAGCGAATCGAACAGACTACAGGGTTGTACCGATTCCCCGGTCGGATTCTCGGCCCCAGGCTTGCTTTGGTCTGCCTCCCGGCGCAAGACGAAAACTGTACAATTGGAGACTGGATGTCGAGAAAAGCCTCAGAACACCACAGCAAGGCAGCAGAGCACCACGAGAGCGCTTCGCGACATCACAAGGAGGCCGCGAAACATCACGATGCCGGCAACCACGAAAGGCCGCCCATCACGCTCAAGTGGCCCACGGCCATAATCAACACGCCGCGCATCACGGCTCAGAAGCAGCCAAGGCCCCACCGAAGAACACGGCAAAAAGCAGCGGAAATTCGATGAACAGGTTAGCGGCGGTTCGGGAACGAAATCCCGAGCCGTTTTTCTTAGCAACGAGCTTTATCGAGGGAGGTTGAATATGGCCCACGCCGGTTGGAAGGGGTACATCTCATTCGGGCTGGTATCCGTGCCCATTCGACTGTTTTCCGCAGCACGATCTGCCCATATTCATTTCCATGAGATCCACAGGACCTGCGGGACGCGTGTGCACCAGCAGCTGTATTGCCCGCACGACGAGCGGGTGGTCCCACGAGACGAAATTGCCATGGGTTACGAGATCGAGAAGGACAAGTACGTGCTGGTCGACCCGGCCGAATTGAAAAACCTCCAGCCTCGGTCCTCAAAAGCGATGGACATTCTGCAATTCGTCAAGCTCAGCGATGTGGATCCGATTTACTTCGAGACCTCTTACTTCTGCGTACCCGAGGAGGCCGGCAGGCGCGCCTACGCCTTGTTGCTCGATACCATGGAGGGGCTATCGGTCGCAGCCATCGCGAAAGTGACCATGTATCAGCGCGAGCGCACCGTCATCATTCGCCCCTACGAAAAAGGTCTTACTCTCCATACCATCTATTATCCGAACGAGATTCACACAGCTGCAGGCTACGGAGAAGACAACGTGAAGGACGTCAAGAAACAGGAAATCGCACTTGCCGAGCAATTCGCGAAAGCGCTGATCAAGCCTTTCCGGCCCGAGCAATTCCACGATGAGTATCAGCAGCGCGTCGAACAATTGATTGAGAGCAAGGAAAAAGGGGGGACCGCGCCGAAACCCGCAGAGGGCAGGCGGCTCGCTCCGGTCATCAATTTGATGGAAGCCCTCAAAAAAAGCATCGCCCAAGGCAAGACCAACGAACCAACCGCTGCGCGAAAGCCTAAAAAGCTCAAGAAAACTGCGTAAAGGAAAGCGACTTTTCCCGAGGAAGAATGCTAGCTGCCGACATCGAGTCACTCTACAAGAATCATCCCTTGCGCAAGGCCACCATCCTTGAACGGGTACGCAGGATGCGGGACTCGCTCGATGCTATCAGTGAGTTAGACCTGGCATTCGATCCGGCCGCTGCCACCACCGACCAGAATCATGTCGGCGGAATCGATTTCACGGTGGCTTTGGCTCAAGCGGTCGCGCTCAGCCCGTCCAAACACGTCTTAGATCTCGGATGCGGACTTGGCGGTTCGATTCGATGTCTTGCCTACCTCTATGGCTGCAAGGGAACTGGCTACGACGTTAGCGCGGATCGAATCGCGGAGGCCGACGAACTCACTCGCCTCGTACATCTGGAGAATCTGGTTGATTTCAAACACGTCGATTTAGTGGACCGGGATGCTCCTGCTCGAACCTTCGACGTGATTTGGGGACAAAGTTCATGGACCCACATCGAAAACAAGGAGCCGTTCATGAAAAAGTGGTCCGCGTCGCTGGATCGGCGAGGCACGATTGCTTTTGAAGATGTTTATCTTCGCCGAAACACTGAAGGATCGGCGGAGCGGTCCGCTCTGGAGCAATTTGAGTCGGATTCGTTGAGTAAGGTCATTGGTTTGAAGGAATGGAAGCGCATCCTGTCTGCGTGTTCTTTCGCACCTACGCTGGAACAGGACGTAAGCGAGCAAATGATCGATGAAGAGCGCCGGCTGATTCAGAAATCCCAAACTGGCAAGGACGCAAACGAAAATGAAAAGGCCAACTTGTTGCTCAACCTGGCCGAGAAGGGCATCCTCGGATATATCCGAGTAGTCGCCAGACGCGATTAATTTGGAACCGCCTCAGGCAGCAAGCGTTTCCCCCAAAGCTGCTCGATGCGACTGTGATCAGGATCGCCCGGTCGGCGCAAGCCGGTGCGCAAAGGCGATTCCCAAGTTCAGAAAATGAATCCAACGAATATGGTTGGGGCCAAACGTGAAGGCCATACGGCTGATCATGTACCGATGGTAAACAGATGGCGGGGAACCACAGTTGGATCAGGAGATTCGAAAAAGGGAACCGACGAAAGCGGGGCGCCCACCATCTCGCCGTATACATGTAGCTGTGAGCCCGCCTCCTGTCAGCCCTACTACAATCGGACTATTTCGACGGGCAGCGAAAGATCACTTTAGCGATTTCCAGCCGCCGCTGGTCCACCTGGGATTCCTGCATCTCGGCCCGCGATGTGAGTTTCCCGAAGTCCAAGCCCTGCAACCTCGCGTCGCTCGGGGCCACCACTGCCAGGGTCCGCCACAGCGCCACTTTACCGTGGATACCAAGAACCAGAAACTCCAGAGCTTCGAAACTTCCGAAACTCACCGCATCCTGGTCGCTCAGTTTCATCCGGGTGAGCTTTTCGCTGATCCAGGCGCCCAGCTCTTTCACTCCGCTCGAACCCATGCCGGTGCGCTCCGCAAGATCGCGCAGCACCAACCGGTCCGCTTCGATCTCGATGAGCAATCCCGCTGCGAACCCGCCTAAGGGATCGTCCGCGTGCCGTTTCTTCATCGCCTCCAGCAACTCAATGGCATGAACGGCCCCAGCAAGGTGATCGTGCAAGTAAGTCACGAGCGGATCGCTCATCGTGAAAATCCTGACTTAGCTTCGAGCAGCTGTGGTTTGGATGCTGGTACCGCCAACCAGGACGCGATCAGCTCGGCGTGGATGTGTCTCCGGCAACTTTTCACCAATGCCAAAAGTCTTTCGGCCGGGACACAACTTCTTCGGCTTGCGGCAGCTCAGCCGAAAAGCGTTCTGAACTGGCGGCTCTGGACGAAGATTGCTCTCGTAGATAGAACTTGGGATCGAGGGCCGATCATAGGTTCTGGAACCGGAAAGGCTGAATCTGGAAGAACCACCATACAGATCGCGATGCGAACTCTTTATCTGTTCGGTCGTACATGGTTCGAGTCAGAGCGATCTCCATGACCGCCAGCCGCGAGACACTGCTCGGAAAGTCCAGCGCCATCCGGTGCGCCACGCGCCCGCCTCAATCGTGACCTGTCACCGCGAATCGCTCGAAACCCAGGCTTTTCATTAGTGCGATTTGGTCCAGAGCCATAGCTACTCACAGCAATCATGTCCGACGTGAAGCCCAGCTCAAGTGCACTTCTGGAAGGGGCCGGAGGCGGCAAAGTTGGAAACGCGCCGAACGGGGAATAGGCACTCTTTTCCTGAGAACCTAAGCCATTCAAAAATGACCCTCCCGCCGTTGCCCCAATGAACCTTCCACGATTCGTATCGCCCAAACTCTGGTCTGCGTCTTCGATCCCTAAGAAGTTCTATCGGTTATGCAGATCGAACAAATCGACCGGGTCATCCTTCGCAGCGCACACTTAAATTCGAATGAGCGCGATCCCCAATTCCGGGTCGACTGTCTTCTGCAGCTCCTCCGAACTCTCCGTCAGGATCAATTCGCAGGTGGGTCTCACCTGCGCCTCCAGCAAATGCCCGCCGTGAGCAGTTCCGTCGGACCGCCCGACCACGACGTGCGCATGCACTTGTGGCTCGCCATCTTTCATGGCTACATCTCCGATCAGCGAAAGAAGTTCCACCTGTTCCTTAAGATGAACCGCTACTTGGTATTTTTTGGTCTCCCAGTTGAACCAGCCCAGCTTCGCGGAGGAGAGCGCCCCGATCGCTTTGAAGCTGCTTGCCCTGATTTCCTGCTCGCTTGCGAACTTCTTTAGAACCGCCGCAATCTCATCGCCGGTATCGAAAATCAGCACAAACGTCTTCGGCTCTTTTTCTATTTGTTTGAAGCGCATGGAATCTCCTGGCTATCAGATGCCGGGGTCGCAAGCTTTGGCGCACTGCTCGCTTTCACTGGTAGAGTTATGCTCCGCACCATGACCAATGTCCCGAAAGTCGACGTCGTCGGCGTTGGCCTGAATGCCACCGACACGCAAATCCCGGTGCCGTATTTCCCGCAGAGCGGCTCGAAGGTGGAGATTCGTTTGGCAAATACGCTATTGGGCGGACAGGTGGCCACTGCGATCGCGGCATGCCAGCAGTGGGGCTTACGCACCCGCTATGTCGGGAAAGTCGGCCAGGATCAATTCGCTCAGCTTCACCGCGCCGAATTCGAGCGCCTCGGAGTGGAAACTCACCTATTCACCGCCCGGGACTGCACCAGCCAGCAAGCGTTCATCCTCGTCGAACCTACCGGCGAGCGCACTGTCCTTTGGAAACGCGATCACCGCCTTACCCTTCTTCCCGAAGAATTACAGCGGGAATGGGTGGTGAACGCGCGCATCCTCCATCTCGACGGACACGATACCGCCGCCGCAACCCAGGCGGCCCAGTGGGCGCAAAGCGCGGGCGTTCCGGTGGTTGCCGATCTCGACGATCTGTACCCCGGGTATGAAGCACTCTTACCAAACATCGATTTTCTGGTCACCAGCCGGGACATCCCGGCCCGCTTGACGGGCGATCATGACTTGCATAATTCGCTTGCCCAAGTCGCGCGCCGCTACGGCTGTCGCGTGGCTGCGGCGACCCTGGGTCAGGAAGGTGTTCTCGCGTGGGACGGTCAGCGATTTCACTACACGTCCGCCTATTGCGTGGACGTTGTGGATACCACCGGCGCAGGTGATATTTTTCACGCCGGCTTCATTTATGGTTTTGTGCAAAGCTGGCCCCTCCAGAGACAGTTGGAATTTGCCTGTGCTGCAGCCGCGCTCAATTGCGCCGCCACCGGAGCCCGCGGCGGCATCCACTCCATTCAGGAAATTCAGCGCTTGATGACCACCGGAAAGCATCATCGCGCCGCCTTCGAATCATCACCATGATATTCGTTGAAACGCGGTTGCTTTGACGTTCGGTTGAGAACGGGTGTAGTCCAGCAAGATTGATAACCGCGCTCAGACCTTAAAATGCTAGAAGTTGGAGGAGATTATATGAAGCGAGTGTATTGGATTGCAGGTGTTGCAGCGGCCTGTCTCAGCTTTTCAGATAGTGACGCCGGCCCCGACGAATCCACGGTAGGAACCGGGACCCTCAAGGTCGCAAAATCGGATTTGTCGGAGTGCCGGGGCCAAAAAACTTAACTCGCACTGTGTATGGCTTCACCGTCAAATACCACGGCAACGACAACCCTATCACCGGTAATGTCTTTTGGCCGACACCATCAGCTTCAAACGCGCTGGTTCGGAAAGGGGGCGTTTCAACTCTTAAAAAACTGGCACAGTTGCTGCCTAGGCGAGAATCAAAGTGTCCGCCGAAGGAAAAATTCTGAAGTTTGTGCATCTGGACACCAGTGGGAAACGACTAGCACCGTAATCGTATACGAGAAGCAATAATTCCAGTTTACGCGGGTGGCACTGATCGCGGCCAGAGGTGACGGATTGGTGTGGGATGCAACCAGCAGAGGCCAAGGATAGGGATCATCCGAATCCCTACCGTCTATCGTCATTGCGCTCTATAGTGTTCGCTATGCGCTCCCAGTTGCTTGCATGCCTGGTACTCTTTGGTATCAGTATCCCTTTATCCGCCCAGGCGCCGCCCTCCATCCATCGACTTGACGGCACGACCATCACCGCTGACCAAGCGAAAAACATCGCCGACGCCGAACTCGACAGCAATCATGTCATGGGAGCGCAACTGGCCATCTTGAACGGCGGCCACATGGTCTGGATCTACACCTCTGGCCAAAGAAATGCCGAAATGCGTTTGCCGATGACCGATGGCACCACCATCTGGGCAGCGTCCATCACCAAGGGTGTTTTCGCTACCTGGGTGATGCATCTCGCCGAACAACATCGCATTGATCTTGACCAGCCCATCGCGCAGATGCTTTCGCATCCCCTGAACCAATACCCGATTTACCGCGACTCCGCCGCTGATCTAGTGCGCGATCCGCAGTGGCAGCAGGTCACGCCACGGATTGTGCTGTCGCATACCTCGGGTCTCGCGAACATGTTAATGATGGAGCCCGGCAAGAAGCTTCGCCTACACTTTGCCCCGGGCACGCGCTTTGCCTATTCCGGAGAGGGGCTCGACATTCTCCAATTCACGCTCGAAAAGAAGCTCAACGAACCACTCGACGTGGCCATGCAGCGGGATATCTTCGCACCCCTGGGCATGACCCGGACGAGCATGATCTGGCGCCCGGACTTCTTCGACAACACTGCGTTACGTTATTCCGCGAACGGCCGCTACCTCGATACTTCCCATAAGGACCATCCACGCGCCGCCGGTTCGATGCTCACCACCATCCGCGACCTCGGTGTGTTCACCGAGGCATTGGTCGCCAACAAAATCTTGAAGCCAGAGACCACCGCCAAAATGCTTTCACCGCAGATCGCCATCCACTCCGCCCACCAATTTCCCACCTTCGCACCGGACACCAGCAGCGAAGGCGAAAAAATTGGCTTGGCCTATGGTCTCGGCTGGGGCCTGCTTACTAAGACGCCCTACGGCCCGGCGTTTTTTAAAGAGGGCCACGGAGATGGTTCCGAAAATTACCTGGTGTGCTTCACGCAAAGTGGTACCTGCATGATTCTGCTGACCAATAGCGAAAATGGCGATCTTGCTTTTCGTCCGCTTCTGGAAAAGCTAATCGGGGACAACGTCACCCCTTTGGAATGGGAGGGCTATACAAGGGAAGGCATTCCGCAAAAGGGAGATCCCGCCACGCCCAAGTAGCTGCAGCGTTTCCGTTTAACCGGTCCGGTTATTGGTTCGGCCCGTCGCTTTCGGTGAAGGGTAACAAGCCGAGAAGAATTCGGAACTTACGCTTCTCCCAGTGCGTAGAGATCCATGGAAAGAAACGATTGGCCAGGGGGTGGTGTACATGGCGTCGACGACCGCGGAGCACAGCCTGTACCACACCAAGATCTCCTCTCGCGCCGACACCGTGATACTGCTGGCGATCGCCGCAACGGTAGCGCTCGTCCACATGCTCACCAACAGCCGCTACGGTTTTCATCGCGATGAGCTTCAGTTTCTGAGCGATGCCTTGCATCTGGACTGGGGCTTCGTACCGTATCCGCCGTTGACACCTTTTCTCGAGCGCATCGGCCTTGCAAGCTTCGGCGTCTCACTGGTTGGCCTGCGACTCTTCTCCGTCCTGGCCCAAGCCCTGGCGATTTTCATTTCCGGCTTGATGGCGCGCGAGCTCGGTGGCCGACGACTGGCTCAGGTCTGCGCTGCCCTTACCGTCGCGCTTTCTCCGCTTCCTCTTTTTGAGGGGACCGAGTTTCAGTACAGCTCCTTCGATTATTTGTGGTGGGTGTTGATTGCCTACTTTGTGATTCTCCTGCTAACCCGGGAGAATCCGCGGTGGTGGTTGGCGATCGGCGCGACCGCCGGCGTCGGCCTACAGACCAAGTACACCATCTGTTTCCTGATCGCTGGAATACTGGGCGGTCTGCTGCTGACCCGCGAACGCCGGTTCTTCAAGAGCCCCTGGTTCTGGGCCGGGAGTGCGCTGGCCTTGGTGATTTTTCTTCCGAACCTGGTGTGGCAGCTGCGCCATGGATGCATCTCGTTCCACTTCCTTCAGCACATTCACGCGCGCGACGTGGGCCAGGGCCGTGCAGACGGATTTGTCCGGCAGCAGTTCCTGATCTGCACCAATCTATTCGCGACGCCGCTGTGGATTGCGGGCTTGCTCTTTTCGTTGCGGGACCGCCGATATCGTCTGCTGGCGTACCTGTATCTAATCCCGTTCGCGCTCTTCTTGTTGGGCAAAGGACGCAGCTATTATTTGGCACCCGCTTACCCAATGCTGATGGCCATGGGCGCGGTCGCAGGCGAGCGCTGGGTAGCTTCACTGTTACCTTGGTGGCGGCGGACAACCGAAGCAGTGTACTTCGCAGGGCTGGCGGCCTGCGGGTTGTACATCTGCGCTTTGATTCTGCCGCTGGCGGCTGACGGTCCGCTGAGGGATTTCGCGCTTAAGAACAACGGTGATCTGCGTGAGGAGATCGGTTGGAACGAATTGGCCCAGACCGTCGCAGGCATCCGAGATTCCCTGTCTGCCGAGCAGCGCGCCAACGTGAGAGTCTTGGTCGGAAATTACGGTGAGCAGGGCGCCATCGAGATTCTTGGCCCTGCCTACCATCTTCCTCCGCCCATCAGCATGACCAATTCCGCCTGGTTACGCGGGTATCCGGTGCCGCCTCCTGCTACCCTCATAGTGCTGGGCTTCTCCCGGGAATCCGCCGAGAATGCATTCCAGTCCTGCCAGTTGGCTGGACACATCAGCAATCCTTACGGAATTGAGAACGAGGAGACCCGCAACCATCCTGACGTTTTCGTGTGCGGTGGCCCGCGCCTGTCCTGGCCTGATTTCTGGAAGGAGTACCAGGCTTTTGGTTGATGTATCCGCAATCGACCGAACTCGCCGAACTGCGAGCTCCTAAGCGGGCCAGAGGATCGTGGCAAGTGCCCGGTACCATTGTTGTCCAAAATGTAGAAGGCAAGCTTGCAAGCATGACTTGCAAGCCTAACTGTTGACCCTGTACGCTGTTCTCGCCATGTCCCGAAGGACTTTCGACGCCTCGCTAGCCGACTTTACCCAGGCGATTGGGCTGCTGATGCGGCGCCTGCGCGCGGAGTGTGCCTCCCAGGGCCTCTCATGGACTGAATCGATCGTCATGGCGCGACTCGCCAAACATGGCCCTGCAACCACCGCGGATTTGGCGCGCGCGGAAAGCATGAAACCTCAGTCGATGGGAGCCACCATCGCGGCGCTGGAAGAAATGGGCATCGTCGAGCGCAAGCCGCATCCGTCCGATGGACGCCAGGTGAATATCGAATTGACCGCCAAGGGCGCCGCGGTGGGCAACAATAGTAAGGATGCTAAGCGCACGTGGCTGGCGCAGGCCATCGCCCAGCTCGATGAGCACGAACGCGGAACACTGTTCGAGGCCGGCGAGATTGTCAAGCGCCTGGTGGAGTCGTAACCCGCAAAAGGGGACGATGCCACACGCCGAGTCCGCTTCCTGGCACTCGCGCTGCGCTGCCTAGCAACCCAGTCCATCGGACCAGAGTCGACTTACATCCCACTCGAAGGAATTGGAAGGGTCAGAGATGCCGGTCACAAAACTCGACACCACCGCTGCCTTAATCGTGATCGATCTGCAAAATGGCATCGTCACTTTGCCTACCGTGCACCCAATCGGCGAAGTCGTGAAGCACGCCCGCACATTGGCTGATGCTTTCCGCCAGCGTCGCTTGCCCGTCGTGCTCGTCAACGTTACTGGCGGAGCACCGGGGCGAACGGAACAACCTCGCCACCGTGGGGAAATCCCCGCCGGCTGGTCCGATTTCATCCCGGAACTCAACCACCAGCTGGGGGACCAGGTGGTCACCAAGCGGACCTGGGGAGCATTTACGAAGACGGGCCTGGAGGAGTACCTGAAGACTCTGGGTGTCACGCAGGTCGTGATCGCCGGCGTCTCCACCAGCGCGGGTGTCGAGTCGACCGCGCGCCAGGCTCACGAGAGCGGCTTCAACGTAACCCTTGCCCTGGATGCTATGACCGACACAAACGCCGATGCTCACATCAACAGCATCAGGCGGATCTTCCCCCGGTTGGGGGAAACCGGCACCACCCAGGAGATCCTTGATCTCCTCAAGGGCGTTGATACGTGAAGGTATCGCCCGCGGGGCGAATCCGTTGGGAGCTGTTGGTGGCCGCGGTAACCGTGCAACGCCGGTACCGCGCGAAGATTTGGTGCGACTGCTTAACGAAGGAAGGAGCGCCTGACGATGCAATGGATTCGCTATGTCTCGTACTTCTTTGGCGGGGCCTTTCTCACAAACGCTCTTCCGCATTTTGTTAGTGGTTTGATGGGACGTCCATTTCAAAGTCCATTTGCCAAACCGCCTGGCCAAGGGCTTTCTTCTTCGACCGTAAACGTGCTTTGGGGATTTTTCAACCTGGTTATCGGTTACGTTCTCCTATGCCGGGTCGGAAAGTTTGATTTGCGTTCGACCGATCATGCTGTTGCTTTGGCACTCGGCGTTGTTCTTACCGGCACGATGTTAGCGCAAGGTTTCGGACGGTTGCACGGTGGCAATATTTCGGAAGCTCGTGAGCGATCCGATTAAACGCAGTGTCGGTCGAATGGGTGCAGCCGCGGGACGCGCGACGAGCTCCCTGCTCGGAGGTTCGATGTCGCACGCCTGGCGAGCGCTGCGGCACCGCAACTTCAAGCTCTTCTTTTTTGGTCAGAGCATCTCGGTGATCGGCAACTGGATGACGCGGTTGGCGACCAGTTGGCTGGTCTATCGGTTGACCCGTTCGGTGCTGCTGCTCGGCATCGTTAGCTTCGCCGGGCAGATTGTTTCGTTTGCCCTTGGGCCGTTTGCGGGCGTGTGGGTCGAGCGTCTCAATCGCCGCAAGATGCTGGTGTGGACCCAAGCAGCGGCGGCGGTGCAATCCCTGGCCATGGCTGCGCTCACCCTGGCACATGTCATCACCCTCTGGGAAATTATTGCCCTCACAGCTTTTCAGGGCCTGATCAATGCGTTCGACATGCCTGGGCGGCAATCCTTCCTGGTACAGATGGTCGAGGATCGCAACGACCTCAGTAACGCCATCGCGATTAACTCCTCGATGGCGAACGGCGCGCGGCTCATCGGCCCGGCGATCGCCGGCTTGGTAATCGGAGTTCTCGGCGAGGGATGGTGCTTCCTCATCGACGCCATCAGTTACCTTGCGGTAATCGCATCCCTAGCGCTGATGCGTATCAAGCTCCTGGAGATCCGCCGTAGTGCCAACGGCATGCTCGAACAAATGCGCGAAGGTTGGGATTACGTCCGGACCTTTCGTCCCGTCCGCACCATCCTTCTCCTTTTTGCGCTAATCAGTCTGATGGGCTACTCCTACGCGGTACTGCTGCCGGTCTTTGCTGGCCAAGTGCTGCACGGCGGCGCGCCTACCCTCGGCTGGCTGACGGGAGCCTCGGGAATTGGTGCGCTGGCGTCGGCATTTTCCCTTGCGGTCCGCAAGTCGGTGCTAGGGCTTACCCGTATGCTGCAAATCTCGGCCGTGATACTGGGCGGTGCGCTGATTCTGTTCGGCGTGTCGCATACTTTATGGTTGTCGCTTGCGCTGATGGTCTTGGTCGGCTTCGGCTTGATGCAGTGCGCGTCGGCCAGCAATACGATCATTCAGTCGTTGGTAGCCGACGACAAGCGCGCTCGCGCGATGAGTTATTACACCATGGCTTTTTTCGGTGGAGCGCCGTTCGGAAGCCTATTGGCTGGCGCTCTGGCTCACCGCATAGGAGCACCGCACACCGTGATGGTTACCGGCGCATTCTGCATCGCAGGCTCATTATGGTTCACGCTGGAGCTGCCGAAAGTTAGAGTGCTTATGCGACCGGTCTACCAGGAAATGGGCCTGCTGCCCGATCTCGAGGCAAGGTAAGGGACTGCAGCCAGCATTTTCTAACACCGTCCGAGTTCGGAACTTCCCAAGCCAGACGACCCCAAGTCCAACCCACAAAACCCTTGACAAGAGGTATGGTGTTATAGTTAGCTATAACACTGTCGGTGGAACATCGTTCCACGATCTACGCAGGTGATGCCTGGGTCGCAAAGAAATCAAAGGAGAATTGAACATGAAATCCCTAGGTCTGCTAGTTTCCGCATTTGTTCTGATGTCCCTCTCGGCCGTCGCTTTCGCGCAGTCCGACTCGGAAAAGTCCTTCGACAAACTGAAAACGCTGGCGGGTTCCTGGGAAGGCCAGCTTACAACCGTGCCCGCCGAGCCCGAGGTAGAAGGCAAGCTCGCGCACGTCTCACTTCGCACGACCTCCATGGGTCATGCCCTTATGCACGAGGCGACGATGGTTGGAAGACCCGACGATCCCATCACCATGCTTTATGTCGACGGAGACCGCCTGCTGCTGACCCATTACTGTGACGCAGGAAACCGCCCGCGCATGGTGGGCAAGCTTATGCCCGACGGAAAAACGGTGGAATTCGATTTTCTCGACGTTGCCGGCGCCACGACATACGGACACATGCACCATGCGGTCTTCACGGTGATTGACGCCAACCATCACACTGAGGACTGGACGTACATGAATCCTGGGGACAAGCCGGTTCACGCGCACTTCGACCTGCAACGCACAAAGTGATGGGGTATTCCCGGGAAGGACTATCTGGAAAACCGGATGGATCATGAGTGGAATGACAGTCAGCCGATTTATCGCCAACTTCGCGACCGTGTGGTCGCGATGATACTCGATGGCTTGTTGAAGGAGGGCGATCCCCTGCCGTCGGTACGCACGGTCGCGGCGGAGTATCGGGTCAATCCGCTTACGGTTCTGAAGGGCTATCAACAACTGGTCGACGAGCAACTGGTCGAGAGCCGGCGAGGTCGCGGCATGTTTATCAATGCTGGCGCGCGCAACCTGCTGTTGCAGGGAGAGCGCCAGAGATTTTTGGCGGAACAATGGCCCCGGGTCTACGCAACCATTCAGCGACTCGGCCTGACCCCGGCAGAATTGATCGAGGCTGCCCGCAACGGCGGATCGTCGGTGCAGGACGCAGAGGAGAAGCCATGACCGTCATAGCAGCACGCGGCCTCCGCAAGGCCTTCGGCGCGACCATTGCGGTGGACGGCATCAATTTGCATGTCGAGGAGGGCCGCATCCTTGGGCTGATCGGTCCCAACGGGGCGGGGAAGAGCACCGCGCTCAACGCAATTCTCGGCCTCACCCAATATCAAGGAGAGTTGAAGGTGCTTGGACGCGACCCTTGGACCGAGCGCGATCAGCTGATGAAAGACGTGTGCTTCATAGCCGATGTCGCGGTACTGCCGCGCTGGATAAAGGTTTCTCAAGCGCTCGACTACGTTGCCGGCGTGCATCCGCGATTCGATCGTGCGAAGGCGGAAGGATTCCTCGCGAAGACCACCATAAAGTGCAAGAGCAAGGTTAGAGAATTGTCGAAGGGCATGGTGACTCAGCTGCACCTGGCGCTGGTAATGGCGATCGACGCTAAATTGTTGGTTCTGGACGAGCCGACGCTGGGCCTGGACATCCTGTATCGCAAACAATTCTACGATTCACTGCTGAACGACTACTTCGATCGCAGCCGCACCATCGTGGTGACGACCCATCAAGTGGAAGAGGTCCAGCATGTCCTCACCGATCTCATGTTCATCAACCGCGGCCGTACTGTGCTGAATTGCAGCATGGAAGAGTTCGAATCGCGCTACCTGGAAGTAATGGTGCGTCCGGAGCATCTCGCCGCGGCACGGGCGTTCAAGCCGATTCTCGAACGCCAGGTGTTTGGTCGCAGCATGCTGCTTTTCGATCATCTCGATCGTCAACAAGCCGCCGGCCTTGGCGAGGTGCGCACACCCAGCATCACCGATGTATTCGTTGCGGTCATGGGTAACGTGATGGGAAATTCCAGCGGCGATGCGCAGGCGGCAGCTCGATGAGTATTCCTCCGCGCGCGGTGCCCGAGTCCTCGCTTGATCCAGGGGCAGTTGCACCTCCGGCGATATCGGCGACCCGGCTTCTGTACTGGTCGGTGCGACGCGAATTGTGGGAGAACCGCTCGCTCTATATTGCGCCGCTGGCCGCCGCCACTGTCTACTTGGTCGGCTTTTTGATTAGCCTGGCTGGCCTGCCAGACAAGATGCGTACCGTTTCGGCGCTCGACCCGGCGAAGCGGAGCATCGCGCTTATCATGCCCTACAGCCATGCCGCACTTCTGCTCATCGTGATCGGCTTCGTCGTCGCGATCTTCTATTGTATGGACGCGTTGCATGGCGAACGTCGCGATCGCACCGTCCTGTTCTGGAAATCGCTGCCGGTTTCCGATTTTACGACCGTGCTTTCGAAGGCGAGCATTCCGCTGCTGGTTCTGCCGCTGCTCCTCTTCGTAGTCATCGTTGTCCTGGAGTTGCTCATGCTGCTGTTGAGTAGTGTGGTCCTGTTGGTGAGCGGGGTGGGTGCCGCGACGCTGTGGGCTCAGTTGCCGCTGTTCCAGATGGAATTGGTGCTGCTCTACATCCTGATCGTGCTCGCGCTCTGGTATGCCCCACTCTACGGTTGGCTGCTGCTGGTCTCTGGGTGGGCGCGCCGCGCGATATTTCTATGGGTGGTGTTACCGCCGCTGGTGATCGGCGCCTTCGAGAGAATTGCCTTCCGCACTTCACATTTCAGCTCGTTGATGAAAGACCTCTTGGTGGGATTCGCGGCGAACGCTTTTGCCTTCAGGACGCCAGATGGCGCTCTAATCGATCCGCATTTTATTCCGCTGGCGCAACTGACTCCCGGCAAATTCATGAGCAGCCCAGGTCTGTGGATCGGCCTGATGTTCGCCGTAATATTCCTCACCGCAGCGGTGCGGATGCGCCGCTATCGTGAACCGATCTGATCGCTTGGAGACTTGCTTTTTAGATGTTCAATTCGATGTTTAGGAGGGTGTATGGAACCCGTCATTAATCTCGAGAGTTCGCTTTCCGCTGAATGTACTTCCCACGCTCTCAACGCCCCGATTTGGCGAGACGTCCTGGCGCAGGCGATGACTGGAGAACTCGTTGCCGCGATGAATTACACCGCCCTATCGGAAATTTGTGATCACCCCGCAGAAGTAGCCGACGCGCTGGAGCACGCGGAGGGCGAACAGGGGCATGCTGCTGCGTTCGCTGCCGAGGGCCGCCGAATTGGAGTAAATGTCGCCAATAACATCGACGCAAAGTATTGGAAACGGCTCCGTGAAGCATTCATGCGATGCATAGCGGACCGCGACTTCATTGGTTGCCTGATCGTCCAAGAAATCATGCTGGAATCCTTCGCGGTCGCAAGTTATGCACGCGTCGGCAAGGTGGCACCGGGGAGTCTAGGCAAGACCTTCGCGGCCATCGCGGAGGAGGAAGAGGGACACGTTGAACACGCGATGGCCATTCTTAAAACGGAGCGAGCCCTGGACGCCCCGCGCTTCGATGACAAGGTCCATCGGCTTCACCTGGAAGTGATGACCACCCTCGCGGAGATGCTAACCAAGGAATGCAAGCATGGACATTGCGAAGTGTGTCACGACAACTGCGTGAAGCCGTCGCTGCCCGAGGTCAACTTGACTCCAGCCGAGCTTCGGGGCGCGTCGCTGCAACAATACCTGAAGACCCTCGACATGCTGGGGCTACCCGGGGAGGTAACGCTTGCATGGGTGAGTCAATTGCCAGTGTAGTTGCGCGAGAGCGGACAAACGGGGCTGATTTCGCCTTGATCGGCCATCAGGAAACCTGGAGAGCGGCTGCAGACGTCCTCGCAGTCCTGCGCGGACCGGCGTACCCGCCGCTGCCGGACGAAGAAATTAAGGACATCCTCCCGTGGATTCCGCCCAGAGCAGTGTGTCACGTCGATCTGGGATCGATCGCCGGCGCGAAGGCACGTGGCCTCTACATCGACTCCTTCATTCCTCCCGACCGTCTAGAGCCCGCCTACATGCGAGAGAACCTCGCCCGCGTTCGGGGGGCGGCTGCTTACGCGATCAAAGTAGGGGCGAAGATCGTAAGTCTCGGTGGATTCAGTTCGATTCTGATTGAGGGCAACTTCGATCAGCTTCCCGAAAGACACGATACGACTTTTACGACCGGCAATACTTTGACGGTTGCTCTCATCGTTCAGGGCATCAACAAGATGTGCGCGCTGGAAGGCCGAAACCTCCGAAAATCCACGGTACTCATCGTTGGAGCCACCGGAGACGTGGGCTCCGGTTGCGCCCGCTGTTTGGCGCCTGCGGTGAGCCGCGTCCTGCTTACCGCCCGCAACGTGGAGCGACTACGCAAGCTCGCCGCGGAGCTGGAAGCCGATGGCGCTCGCGTGGAGCTCGCGACCGGTTGCCAGCCGTTCTCCGAAGGGGCCGACATCGTGATCTGTGCCGCGAGCCTCGCGTCCCCTTCGCTTCTGTTGGGCCGGATCGCGCCCGACGCCATCGTTTGCGATGCAGGCTACCCGAAGAACTTGTCCTCGAGCGCGGAGATGCCTGGCGCGAAAATTTTCTTCGGCGGTCTAGGACAGGTCAATGGCGGAATGACGTTCACGCCGGACTTCCATGGAATTCTGAATCGGCATCCGTTCCCTGATGTGGTCCAGGGATGTCTACTGGAAGGCATGGCGCTTGCTCTCGAAGGCCGATTCGAACCCTTCTCTCAGGGGAGAGGGTTCATCACTCCGGAGCGGGTTGAGGAGATGGGGACGATTGCTGCGAGGCATGGGATCTGTCTAGCACCACTCTACAACTCCGATGGACCGGTGGAGGAAAAGACTTCATGCTGAGGGCGTCTTTCGTCGGACCCTGAGAGAAGAGAACAGTATGATTCAGACTGTCTGCAATGTTCCGAAGCGCTTCGAAAGACTTCTGAAATCGGCGGTCCCCAATCGTAGCGTCCAATCGCTGGAGGTTCTTCAGGGCGGATCCAGCAATCTGAACATCCTGGTCCGCCTGCAAGGCGAGACGACGGCACTCGTTTTGCGAGTTTATGTTCGTAATCCCTCCGCGGCCGTAACGGAGTTCCCTGTTCTGCGATCCTTGCGCGGACTCCTCCCGGTCCCCGAGGTGGTCAAGGCCGATACCACCGGCAGCGAAGCGGGAGAGCCGTACGTCCTCTACCGGTATTTGGAGGGCGTAACCTTTCAGTCTCTCAAGAAGGAGGGTTCTTCTCTTGATTTGGCTCAGGCTGCTCACGCTTTGGGCCGAGTACTGGCTTTACTTCAGCGGGCTGGGATCGAATTCTGCACGGCTCATGGACTTTCTCCACGGCCCCAGGTCGGCGAGAGCACCATGAACCAAGCCCTGCTCGGGCAGCGGTTGGGCCCTCACGATGTGACCTTGTTATGCAATTTATTCCGCACTTGGTCTCCACGGATAGGCGAGTTATATCAGGCAAAAACTCTTGTCCATGGGGATTTCAACAGTCGCAATGCACTCTTCCAACGGAAAAATGGCGGTTGGGAAGTGGCTGGCATACTGGATTGGGAACTCGCATGTTTCGGATCGCCGTTGTGGGACGCCGCCAGGTTTATATGCTATGAGCACAAGGATCGTTCGTGTCGCGAGCCCCACTTCTCGAACGGCTTCCGTGCCAATGGAGGGGAACTCCCGAAGGATTGGACAACTTTTTCGCGGGTGATCAATGCGATCAGTGCGGCAGAGGCCCTGAATCGCTCCGAGGTTCAGGCGCAGTTCATACCCGACCTGCGCCACGTGGTTCATGACGCCTTCCACAGCTTAGTTCAGTGAGTGCAACTGCAACGATGGGGTTCCGGCCAGGATATTCACAAACGGTCGTGAAGTAAATCTGAGAGCTGATCGGCCTGCAAGAATTATCCGGAGATAGATCTGCTACGTTGCTGGATGATCACCTATCTGTCGCTTCGACTCCAAGGCCCTCGCTTAGATATGCCTTGCTCCCGAGGGGACGATGGAAGTCCCAAGTCCCGTTGAGGGTTCTTGTCCGTGAATCCCACGACCGGGGGACAGGTCGAGGTAGGTTTATAAGAGGGAGTGCTGAGAGTCCTAGCAATTGCCTGTGGGAAATGAGGCGTCCTGCCGATTTTCCCGCTGAAACATCGCTCGCCAAGGAACAATTTAATTCACTCCTCAATAGTCCGAGGTGTATAAGTGTCCTCAATCTTTCCTCGCAGGAGCGGTCCGATGCGCTCATACACGGACCCCATCAAGGAGAATGATCGTGACAGCAAACAAAATCAAAGGCCTTTTCCTCTCGCGCCCTTTGGGCCGAATCTGGATGGCGCTCGCGGCCTTCCTCATTCTGGCTTGTGCGGGTTTTTATTTGCCGACCAGAGGGCTGGCTTCCGACCACCGGGATTCGCCAACAGCGGACGCCAACGGAGAGGGGGATATTACCGACATTTTTGCGTTTCTGGATCCGAATGACTCTTCGCAACTCGTCTTGATTATGGACGTCAATCCCTTCGCAGTTCCCGCAGAGACACCTACGTATCGGTTTTCACCGAATTTTCTCTACCAGTTCAAGATTGCCAACGACCATCACGCTGTTGAGGACTACGTCATTCAGGCGGTTTTCGAAGACGTTGCTAGCACCACCTGCGCTTCCGGCCAAATCGTCAAAATCTACGGGCCCACCCGACCGCAGGTTACCGGCACGACGAATATTGTTTTGGAAGAGCACTCTAGCGTGAAAGGCTGCACTGGACAAACACTCCAGGAAGGCAACATGCAAGTCTTCACCGGCCTTCGTGACGATCCATTCGTTACCGATGTCGGGCAGCTGAATCGGATTCTCTCGAACAAGCAAGACTTGTTCCGCGACTTTCCGGGTTTTGCTCTCGGAGCCCTTCGCGGCAGGCCGGTTCGCGCCGATCAAACCAGCGGTGTTGACGGTTTTGGCGGGTTCAATGTGACCTCGATCGCAGTGGAGCTCCCCAAGAGCAAGATCGCGGGCCAAGGTTTTCTGGGTACCAACGGGCTCGTCGGTATCTGGGGTACCACCAGCATGAAAGGAAAGAAAGCCGACCCTGACCACGATCATGACCTGGATCAGACCTTCCAGCAGTTCCAGCGCGTCGGACAACAGCTTTTCAAGACCGTTTTCGTGCCCTCAACCATGCGCGAAGCATTCAATGCCTCGAAGCCCGTCGACGACAACCAGAACTGGTCGTCGCTGGTTCCCGACGCGTTGACCACCACCGACAACGATGGAACCGGTAACACCATTTCCGGCCGCGCCGGATTGCTCGCCGCTTTGGGATTTACCGACGCCAGTGCCTCGACTCCTGGCGCTGGCCATGGTGCACCACTACTGCTGCCCGCAAGCTTCAACAACACCAACAAGAACCTGCTCAGGGTTGCGTTGCTGCCAGATGTCCTGAGGCTCGATCTAGACCTGCTGCCCAACGGAATTCTTCCCGGCGCAGCAGCTGGTGGGGGCAATGGCGATCCCCAACTGGGTTTGGGAGCTTTCGGCCTCCAGAACGGAAGGCGGCCGGCGGATACCGTTACCGACATCCTTCTGCAGCTGGCGCGCCAGCTGGCTGATGTCAATTTCCCGTCAAGCCTCAAGGTACCCGGCAGCGGGGCGCCGCGTCCCGGCGCGTTGAACTTCGCAACTGACCGGCGCGTTTTGGCAGTGCTGCAAGGAACCGATTGGATCAAACCGGACGCTCAAGTAGGAAATGTTTCAGGCAACACGGCTCCTTATGGCGGCAATGACCGGCCCCTGATGGCCACTTTCCCATTTCTTGCTGCACCGCACCCGCTACCCGGAGAGCCAGGTACTGTGGGCTTCCCGGCACAGCAGTAACTTCAGGGAAGGCCTGCGGCCGAGACCTGCATCAACCTGAATTCAGGATGGAGACATCGACGAAAGAAACAACGATGCCAAACAGGATCGTTCGAACGATTATCGCTGCGAGTGCTGCGGTGTCTTTTCTGTTTCTTCTTGCGACCAATCGAGCGCAGGCTCGGCAGCACGAAACTGACAACCAGATCCATTTCTTCCAGTGGAAGGTCTCGCAGGATCCCGATGACTTCTTCAACTACGATCGCTTGGGAGTTGCCTATCTGCAGAAGGCTCGCGAGACCGGCGACATCACTTATTACAATCTCGCTGGCAAAGCGCTAGAGAAATCCATCGATCTGGAATCTACCCAGCCCGAAGCTTCATCAGCGACCAAGCATCTTGCGACCGTCTATTACGCCGAGCATCGCTTCGCCGAATCGCTGGCCCTGGCGCAAAGAGCGATCAACCTGAATCCGCGCGACATCACTCCGTATGCCTTGATCGGTGATGCCCGAAGCGAAATGGGGGACTACGAAAAGGCTTGGGACGCCTACGCGCAGTTACAAAGTCCCGGGGGCGCGCAATCCGAGACGAACGCTGTTCGATACCTAGAACAAAGTCGGGAGTCCGCTGAAAGCTTCCTCAAAGGCGACACCAAGTCTGCGATCGACCACATGCGGCGTGCCGTGAACCTCTCCGTTGAGTCGCGCATGGCTAAGGAAAGCATCGCCTGGACCCAGTTCACCCTGGGTGAGAATTATTTTCAATCGGGAGATCTCGCGAACGCGGAGACCGCCTACGCTGACGCGTTGAAGACCTATCCTGACTATCATCGCGCGCTTGCAGGATTGGCGAAGGTGTCTTGCGCGGCCGGTCATCTGAGCCAGGCCATCGAGCTCTACAAGAAAGCGATCAACGTAATTCCACTCCCGGTTTACGTAAGTGCTCTCGGAGACGTGTACGCAAGAGACGGAGACGCCGCCGAAGCGAAGAAGCAGTACGACGTAGTCCAATACATTGCTCGTCTGAATGCTTTCAATCAGACCGTATATAACCGGGAGCTGTCTGTCTTCTACTCCGACCATGACCTTCATCTCCCAGATGCTCTTCAGCTGGCGCGCAAAGAGTTTGAGATTCGCCACGACATCTACACCTGGGACGCCTTGGCCTGGGCGCTCTACAAGAATTCTCAGCCGCAGCAGGCCGCTCAGGCGATCAAGGAAGCTCTCCGTCTCGAAACGAACGACCCGCTCCTACTCTTTCACGCGGGCATGATCTATAAGCGTCTCGGGGACAACGAAAAGGCCGGGGATTATCTGCGGCGCGCGATCGCCGTCAATCCGAAATTCCACGTGTTCTATGCCGATCTCGCCAGAACCACCTTGCAAGGACCTTCGAACCGCTCGCTTGCCGTGAGGAGCCAAGAGACAATCGATGCGCGACCATAAAATCGCGAGAACTTTGCTTCTATTGATGCTGCTGATGTCCTGGCTCGCGAATCCGCTGGCGATTGATGCGCATCCCATGGGCAATTTCAGTATCAGCCATTACGCCGGGATTCATGTCGGGTCGGGATTCATCGAGCTGCACTACATAATAGATATGGCGGAAATCCCTACTTATCAGGAAATGCAAAATACCGGCATCACTGCCGAGGAGGAGGATCCACGTCTCGGCGCATATCTTGCGGAGAAGGCCCACGCCTTCACGGATCGCCTTTATCTTGAATTGAACGGTCGACCTCTGCCGCTGCAGCCCACGTCTGAGGACGTCATCTTTCCCCCTGGTGCGGGCGGTTTGCCGACGATGAAGCTTCGATTCGTGTACCGAGCTCCGTTGGAAGATCCCACGCCGGGGTTGACGTACACAGTGCATTATCGCGACGACAACTTTACAGGGCGCGCGGGGTGGAAAGAGATCGTGGTCGCGGCGGAGCCCACGTTCGCGTTGGTCACCAGCTCCGCTCCTGCACATGATCGCAGTGCGCAACTCTCGAACTATCCCACGGACCTCCTGAACAGCCCGCCGCAGGATCTGGAAGCCAGCTTTAGCTTTAGCCCATCCTTTTCGACCGGAAACAACCCCGCGCCGGCGGGTGCTGTGCATCCGAAGCAAATCACGCCGCCAAGCTCGGTACCTGGCAGCATGCGCGGCTTGCGAGGCCACTCTTCAGGAGTTGTGGACGCCCAAGTTTCCTCAACCAAGTCCACGCAAGCCGGAGCACCCAACGAAACCCTCGTAACGAAATCGCCTAACAGCGTCGATGCTTACTCGTTACGCGCGAACCAGCAAGGTACTCCGCGGAACAAGTTCACTGAACTGGTATCCGCAAGGAACTTGAGTTTTTGGTTTTTATTCACGGCGGCCCTGATTGCTGCGGGGCTGGGCGCATTGCACGCCCTCGAGCCTGGTCACGGCAAAACCATCGTGGCCGCGTACCTGGTAGGCTCGCATGGCACGGCGCGGCACGCGATTCTCCTCGGTTTGATCGTCACCGCCGGGCACACCGCCGGCGTATATCTTCTTGGGGCTATTACGCTTTACGCCTCAAAATATATTGTCCCGGAACAGCTCTATCCTTGGCTCGGGATGATCTCCGGAATCATCATCGCGGTTTTTGCTTCGTATCTTTTGATTCACGCCTGGACCGTTGAAAATGGGGAGAAGCTGCACGATAGGGGCACTCCCCATAGCCATTGGTTTGCTTCTCTTGGAAGGCGCGGCACCAGGGAGCGCATTCTGTCGAAGGACCATTCGCAAAGCTTGAGCCATGAAGGAACCCCATCTCGGGCTACGCCAAAAAACGTTTCCGTTGCGCAGCTCCTGACCCTGGGAATCACAGGTGGAATTATTCCGTGTCCGGCAGCCCTGGTGGTCCTGCTTGGCGCATTTTCCCTGCATCGTATCGGCTTCGGTCTCTTTCTTATCGTGGCTTTTAGTTTGGGACTGGCGGCGGTCCTGATCGCCATCGGCTTGTTGATGGTTTACGCCAAACAGTTCCTTGCACGCTGGAAGAGCAATGAGTCGGTTACGCAGCGTTGGCTTCCGATTGCCTCTGCGGGCTTCATGCTTATCCTGGGCTTGGCCATTGCTAGCCGAGCACTATTGAGCACCGGAGTCGCCTCCGGCTTCTTCGCACACGCAAGAGTGTCGTCGTTCGTCGGTGTCGTGCTTCTCGGCCTGTTCCTGGGTATGCGCCACTCTACAGATGCCGATCACGTGGTTGCCGTGTCCACCATAACCGCTCGAGAACATTCGGTCGGTCAGGGGGCATTGATCGGGGTGCTGTGGGGCGTGGGTCACACCCTCACGATTTTCCTGGTAGGCTCCGCGATCATCTTGTTCGGCTTGGTCATTCCGCCAAGAGTGGGACTCTCGATGGAGTTTTCCGTGGCCGTGATGCTGATTCTGCTCGGGGTTCTGAATTTAACCGGGGCGCTTCGCTGGTTGACCGAACGATTTGGACCGGCCGAACGCCGTACGACTCCGGTGACTATGAATCCCGCCGCACCCGGGAATACCGCGGAGAATTTTCTCGAGAGACTACGAAGACGCTACGGCTCTTATCAAATTTTTCGCCCACTGGTTATTGGTCTCGTTCACGGTCTTGCTGGATCCGCGGCTGTAGCTCTATTGGTGCTGTCAACCATTCGAAGCCCGCTGTGGGCCATTGCCTACTTGCTGATCTTCGGCATCGGAACGATTATTGGCATGATGTTGATGACTTCAGCGATGGCCCTACCCATCGCCTACAGCGATAAACACTTCGAGATTGGCAGGTATCTAGCTCCGATTTCCGGAATCCTCAGCACCGGATTCGGCCTATTTCTGATGTATCAAATTGGTTTTGTGGATGGCCTTTTCAAAGTAAACGTGCACTGGACGCCCCAGTAGGGAGCCGCCTTTACACAGACGGGGGCTTGATTCTAGCTCCCATTGCAGTCCACCAATCAAAATGGGCCGTTGCAGCAATCGATTGCTTAGAACAAACCAGATCTGAGAAGTGAGGACGGTCAGGTACCGGGCGGTAGCGGCGATCTCGGACCCTTACTGGACCTGCGGGCTACGCCGTCTAACGGCAGTTCTTATCACCGCAGCAATCTGGCGAATTCCGCTTAGGTGTTGATCGGTGTCGCCAGTGGATTTCTCGTGGAGACGCTAATCAAACTTATGTCGACACTTTGCTTATGCCTACCAACGCCGTCTTGACTCGGGACCGCGAAACCTCGTTCCTGTCACCGGCCAGACACCACCTATGTTTTTGCTGCAGGCGGACAACGACCACGTGGACAAGGGGTTCCCAAGTCTCCGTGCGGGGTGAATATGAATATTAGAGACAATGCAGCCGGTTCAGTTCGCAATCACGTTGGGTTGCTATTACTCTGACTGTTCTGATAAAGACGATTATGCAGCAGATCCTCGTATACTCCGATTCGTTGACCTGGGGCATCATTCCCAATACCCGTAGAAGGTTGTCTTTTGACAAGCGTTGGCCGGGTGTTCTCGAAAATAACTTGAATGCTTCTGGCCAGCGGGCACGAATGATCGAGGATTGTCTAAATGGCCGCCGCACAGTGTGGGAAGATCCATTCAAACCTGGTCGAAATGGCTTGCACGGACTCGCACAACGCATCGAGATTCATTCGCCCCTGGCGCTCGTCATTTTAATGCTCGGTACGAACGATTTTCAGTTCTGCCACCCATACAACAACGCTTGGTCGGCAGCCCAAGGAGTAGCTGCACTTGTGAATGAGATTAGGACAGCGCCAATCGAGCCAGGTATGCCGGTGCCTCCGGTTTTGATCGTCTCCCCCCCACAGATTCGCACTCCGCGAGGAAATATCGCAGCGAAGTTTCAAGCCGCCGAGCAGCGAGGCGAAGGTCTGGCGGCAGCATATGCTCAAGTGGCCTCGGATCTCAAATGCCACCACTTTGATGCGGAGACTGTCACGAGTGCCAGTACAATTGATGGCGTACATCTCGACTCCGATCAGCACCTGAAACTCGGGGTTGCACTAGTTGGAGTCGTGGAGTCGATCATCACGGTGTAAAGATCCGCTGTGCTATACACCGGATTACCCGACATCTCTCCGAGTAGAGGAGAACTCGGCGTGCTGTAGGTCGTCCTTGGCTGTATCCGCCGTTTCCAGCTTCGTGCCCGTGTAGGTTGACCATGGCAGCACCACCGCTCTCCCCCCTCACAGATCCCACCGTGCAGATTTCCACGCAGCGGGTTCCTCAGGCGCCACTCCCCGCACAGTTCCAAGAACGTGTGATCCAAGGAAGCAACGTTGGTCAGCAGCACTTACAGACTTTTGTCCGATCACGGGCAAACCGTGCCATGCCCATCAAACGATTTGGGAAGAGTGCTTAGACACAACTTTCAGCGGCGAAGAGCGACCAGGATACGTGGCGAGTCTAGCGTCAGTGACCGAGCACGATGGAACCGTGTATGTGTTGTGCTTCAGTGACGACGGTCCCGATAGTGGCCCGCACCCCATCAGTCGGGAAGAGCGGCGTTCAACCCCAGCAATGGATGGAGTGTCGCCGCCATCGAACCGGACCGAATTCTTACGAGACACCACGACGACGGCGCACCGGGCTGGTTCGCGACACTCATCTAGACTGCGGGACTTGTCGGCCCGGTGAGCGATCCCGTGCCGTCACTCATGGCTTATCGGCGAGAAATAGTCAACATGTGTGGATCTGCGTGTCACGCGACTTGAGCTTCAGCCTGTGTCGACACTGATCCTTGTCTCGGGTTGACACCTATTCCTGAGCAGTATCCCAGCGCCAAGAGCTTAGAATCTTCCGATACGTTCTGCAGCTTGTTTACCCTTGCGCAACCGGGAGTTTCCGCACGGCGAGCGGAAGCCATCCTTAATTGGCAGCGACTGTTTGATGTGCCGGCATGCGAAATTTAGACCCTTAACGAGCCACGGAACGCCCTAGCGGCATAGTAAGATTCCGCACCGTTGTGATATACGAAAACAGTGTCGTAGCGGCGATCACAAAAGATGGCGCCGCCGAGTTTTCTGATATCAGAAGGCGTTTTCACCCAGCTCGACGTTTTCGTATCGAAATCTCCAAGCTTCTGCAACTCTCGATATTGTTCTTCCGTTAAAAGCTCAATGCCCATGGCCGCTGCCATATCAAGAGCATTATTTTCTGGTTTATGTTCTTTCCTTGACTCCAGCGCTTCACGGTCGTAGCAAACACTTCTGCGGCCTTTGGGACTTTCCGCTGAACAATCATAAAAAATGTATTCGCCCGTAGTTTTATCATGGCCAACAACATCCGGTTCACCGCCAGTTCGTTCCATTTCATTGAGTGACCACAGTTTTTCAGCATTACCTTCCAGCTTTGCTTGCACTTTATCCCGTTCAAGACCTTTATGGCGGTTCATGTTTTTCTCAAAACGAGCTATCAATGCTCTAAGCAGTTCTTTACGTCGTTCTGGTGACAAGTCCTTTTTGTTTCCATTAATGTTTCGAGCCCTTGTTGCTCTCATAGACGTCGCTCCCCGGCTTTCTTATCTGTTACTCTGCTGCGCTCCGCCACGTGGGTTTTTGTTCGGCTTGTCTTTGCGTTCTTGTCAATTCGCAGTCTCCACGCCGTTCGGAGTGCACCCGTCAGCACATCCTCGCTGGCCGCGGCCAGGCGAATATGTGTGTGTCCCATCTTTCCCCAGCCGCCGGGAATCGGCAAGAAAATCTCCGGCGCCTCCTCCACAAATGCCGCCTGCTGCCCCAGCGTAAGCATCAGATTTCCGTATCCCCCTGCTTGCGAGGCCAGCGAAGCAAATTTCCCGCCTCCTACACGAAAAGCCGGCAATCCTGCGTCGGAGTACTCTTCCACCCCCTCCAGGCTCAGTGCAATCCTGCGAAAGTCTGCCGCGGTCATCGGGTGACTCCGTAGATTACGGAGTATCTGACCATCACCGGACGGCATATGTCCACTGCTCCGGGCCGAATCATGGGCAAACCTTCCGATAAGGCTTGAGGAAGAAGCTTCTGGGAAGAGTTGCCCACCTTATCGACGAGCTGCCGGAACTGATACGCCACGCCGATGGGGTGCTTTGTAGGAGTCGCGCACGACATAGCGACGGCGCCGTCCTTGTTTCCCTAAGGTGCTCTAAAGTTGCGCTCTCGAGCTATTAAAGACACGCGGCCTATGCTTGACCAAGATTGGCCCGGCAGCGAAAGATCTCAAACTGTCTATACCCACTGTCACGAGTGCTCTCGAAACACTCATAAAAATCAAAATTGCGAAGGAATCGACCGGCAAACGCGGAGACCGTCTGTTTGCCTATCCTCGCTATATGCATATTTTGGGCGAAGGGACCGAGCCTCTTGGGAACTAAGGCCCAATCGCAGATCAGCTAAGCATTAGACCGCTCGACCAGTCGCCGATGCCGCCTCGCGTCGTTCCTGTCGCTGGCGGCGCTCCCCGTCAACTTACTTTCGACCGGACATTCGTGAACGGCGTTACCTGGACTGCCGATGGTAGAAGGATTGTCTTTTCTTCTCACCGGGGTGGGGGCCAGTCGCTATGGGTCGTCCCGATTGCCGGTGGCGAACCGGCGAGGTTGCCGCTGGGGGGCGCCACAGCCTCTAACCCGGCCATCTCGCTTCGCGGCGGTCACTTGGCCTACACGCAAGGCGATATCCACCCCAATATGTGGGTGATGGAGCTCTCGGACAACCCACGCAAGTTATCTGGACCACCCCGGCCGTTCCTTGCATCCGCGACATACAACAACTCTTCCCAGTTCTCCCCTGACGGCAAACGGCTAGCTTTCTCTTCGAATCGCTCCGGCGAGATGGAAGTCTGGACTTGCGACGCTGCGAACTGCTCCGACCCGCAACAACTGACTTTTCTTAGGTCTTTGAGCGGCGCCGCCCACTGGTCGCCCGACGGCAAGCGCGTCGCCTTCGATTCCAGGCCCAAAGGGCATAGCCAAGTTCTCGTGGTCAGCGGTGAAGGCGGAAAACCTCTTCCCCTTACGGACGGCACAGCCGAGGATAAAGTACCGACCTGGTCAGCTAACGGCGAATATGTCTATTTCACTTCGAATCGTAGCGGCGCAGCGCAGATTTGGAGAGTTTCGGCAAGCGGAGGACAGCCCGCTCGGGTCACTCAGCACGGCGGGTATGTTGCTCTCGAATCATCCGAGGGCAAGTTCTTATACTACGTGAAAGACGATCAGCCCGGTATCTGGCGAATGTCATCCAGCGGTGGCGATGAAGTCCGAATCCTTCCGCTGCCGACCCCTGAACATTGGGGAGATTGGGCGCTGGTGAATGGTGGGATATATTACGTGGACGAATCGGACACACGGCCGTCCATCGAATTCTTTGCTTTCGGCACGAAGAAAACGACCGGATTGCCGAAGTCGACGGCTTGCCGCCACCCGGGGATCCCGGCTTCGCCGTATCGCCCGACGGGAAGCGACTGATCTTTTCGCAGGTCGACCGTTCCGCCGTGGACCTCATGCTTGTAGAAAACTTCCATTGAGCAAGTCGAGGAAGGGTCTGGCTCCAAAGTTCGGCTGACGAGTCGGTGGCCATTAACGGGCCACACGCAAATCCGATCCAGGGTGGCTGGTTAGTCGGGTTACCGTGCCCCAAAACCAACATATTCCGGGCAGGCCGATCAGCCAAGTTCGCGCACAGAAAATTAAATAGTTGCGACCGCTCCCGGCGCAAGGGTTGTGGGCAATACGAGAGGCGGCACTGGCAGAAGTGATTCTTTGGATTAAGTTAGTTGCAGAGGCCTGCAACGATCCAAAATGTTTAGTGCTGCCTTTTAGCGTGGAACTGATTCGGCTTCCCAAGGATAGCCAGCGTGCAAGATCGTAGGTCGGCGTTTACTTCCGAGCGGCCGACCATCCGGGAGTTTTCGCGCCCAGGTTAGCGCCCTAAGAACGAGCGCTACCCCGAGGCCCGCTGGGCTTGGGCTGGTGCGACCGTAGTGCCGACTTCACTGCCCTCGTGATAAGATCAGCGAAGCGCGAAGGGCGCATCCGGTCCGCGGAAAGGACAGAAGTCCACCTGATCGCAACAATTCGTTTTCACGAACTAACTTTCTGCCCATAAATTGCGGACCTCGGGCATACGAAAGGAAGTTCGTCATGCCGGTAAGACACCTCCCATCGAATCCGAACCTCGATCATCTCAAGCATCAAGCGAAGGACTTGCTAAAAGAACGTACCGCCCACACTCCGGGAGTACCCCAGCGGATAAGGGAATTTCACCCGCGTTTCCGTCGGGCCACGGACGCTGAAATCTTCGACGCCCAGCTCAGCCTCAGTGACGCGCAACTTACAATCGCCCGCGAATATGGATTTCCGAGCTGGGCGAGGCTGAAACGGCACATTGAAAAACCAACGCTCGCCGATCGACTGGATTTGCCGCACCAACAGCGGATTGAAAATGCAACATTTCGCCATGCCGTGGAACTCCTCGATACAGGTGACGTAGCTGGTTTGCGTGCGCACTTGAATCAGCATCCGAATCTTGTTTACCAGCACATCGTTTTCGAGGGCGGGAACTACTTTCGAGATCCTACGCTGTTGGAATTCGTCGCTGAGAATCCGGTTCGCCATGGCACTCTGCCGGCGAACATCGTTGAGGTGACCAAGGTCATTCTCGATGCTGGCCCGAGCCAATCCGCACAGAACGAGACGCTCATGCTCGTCTCGACTGGAAGTGTACCGCGCGAATGTCGCGTGCAACTTCCGTTAATCGATCTCCTGTGCGATTACGGAGCTGATCCCAACAGCGCTGTACAAGCGACGGCCTTGCACGCCGAGATCGAGGCAGTGAACGCCTTGATCGGGCGCGGCGCTCGAATCGATTTGCCGGTGGCAGCGGCCCTGGGACGCATCGAGGATGCCCGTCGGTTGCTAGCGGGCGCCAGCAGTGAGGACCGCCATTTGGCACTCACTTTGGCAGCGGATTTTGGTCATGTCGAGATCGTTCGATTGTTGCTTGACGCGGGTGAAGATCCAAACCGATACAACCCGGTGGGAGGTCATTCCCACACGACACCGCTGCACCAAGCTGCCGGGGGCGGCCATGATGAAGTAGTCCGGCTCCTCGTCGAACGCGGTGCAAGATTGGACTTGAAGGACATTCTCTGGCGGGCCACGCCAGCCGATTGGGCGAGACATGCAGGCAGGACAGAAATCGAGGCATATCTTCGTCGCAAGATTGGGAGCGAGAAGCGGGAATAAAACGGCCTTTGTGGATGAATAACGGGCCAACCTTACCTTACCGCTTAGGGAAGGGTTGCCGACAAACCGGCAATTGACGAATGCCAGAATCCATCACTTTCCAGCGGGACTCGCTTCCATTTGGTCCAGCCGACACTTCAACAACTCCAGATCGTCGTTCAACAGTCCCGGCCCGGACAGATCGATGCCCAGGAACTGGTTCAGCAACTCCCCGGGCGGTTGATTGAACCCATTCTTCAGCATGGCGACGTATCGTGGCACAAACCACTCCCGCCGAGTTGAATAGAGGTGGAAGTACTTGAGCGCGAGCAGTCCAGCGTAGACATAGTTCACATCGTAGAGTGGGTCTTCAAACATAAGGTCAACCCTGGCCCAACGACTGCGTACCTCGGGGGTTGAACCCGGGAACTGCGAGAACTGGGCATCGATCTTTAGGCTCAAGCTGTCCAGGTCATCAGCGTTGCGAATCGTGCCAGCCGAAACACCTTCGTAGACCGACTGCTCCAGCAACGCATCCTGTGCGCTATAGAAGGTGTCGAGACCCTTGATATACATCCATCGCTCGCGATAGTAGCGTCGCAGTTCTGGCGTGGCGGCATGCTCGGCTATAAAGTCAGCCAAGACTAACTCGTTGAACTCCGCGAAAGACTCGAAAAGGAAGTGCGGGCCTCGCGCGTAAGATGGCGACACGCCGTTCGCGCTCATAAGCTGGCGATGGGTTGCATGTCCTCCTTCGTGCGCAATAACAGAGAGGTCTTCGAAGTTTCCGTCATAGCGGCCATAGAACAGCATGCTGGTGCTGCCGGGGAGTCCCAAGGAAAAACCACTGGTGTAGCGGTTCACGGCTCCTCCCGGCAAAATGTCCGCGCGTCCGTTGGAGGGATCGAGCAAGGCATCGAATGCGGCTTGATACTCTTTCCCAAGCCCCGCAAACGCTTCGTGAAAGACGCCACGAGCTTCAGCCAAGGAAGTTATCGGTGGGGTAAATCCCGGCTCGGGAGCCGACAGGTCCCACTCATGCGCGGGCTGGTGATAGCCTCGCTCGATGTTCTGCGACCGAATCTTCTCGTAGCGCTTGACGACATCCCCGTGTTCCGCCATTGAAGCGAGAAGGCTGCGTGTTTCCGCCGCCTTGAAATAGAGGCTCTCGTACTTGCGTGCAGGCGCGTCGGTATAATGGTGCGCTTTCGCGAGAAGGCTCTGTGCCTGGACGGCGTGAATCAAGGCGAAAGCCAGTAGATCGCGTTGACTGGCGAATCCCGCATAGCGCTTCTTAAATCCTTCTTCGCGCACCCGCCCGTCCGCGCTTGCGCCAATGAGGTTCCGCTGGCGGATCACGTCCAGCGGGCCGGCCGGCGTTTGCACCGTGCCAAACGCGATGCCGGCGATAACCTGTTCGTACAGATCGTTTTGCCAATCGGCAATCTGCGGTTGAAACTGATCGAGCAGTGCTTGCTCAAGTCCTGGCAGCAGATGTGGAGCGTCGCGGTGAATGTCGGAGAGCGCGAAGCGATATTCTTCCAGCGCCGGTTCTTGATTCAAGAACGCGCGCAGACGATCTTCGGAGATGGCGAGAATCTCCGGGTCGAGGAATGCTGTCTTGGCGTCGACATCGGAAATAAGCTCGTGGCGCGCCTGGCACGCCGAGTCTTTCCGATCAAGAGAGCAGCGCAAGTGCAGGTAGGCCTCATGTTTGGCGTAAAGCTTTTCAACAGCATCATAGCTTCGCAAAACGCCAAGCAGCTGGGACGCGGAATTAAGCTGCCCCTTGAACCGATCCATCTGATCGAGCGCCGCATTCAACTCGGCCCGCGTCGCAACTTCTTCCGCTGGCATTTTGAAGTAGTAGCGGGACAGGTCGGCAGACAAGGCCGTAGACGTGGGTGGCTTCTGTGCGGCAGCACTTGCGCTCGTAACCAACACAAACGCCGAGAATATCCAGGTTCCAGACTGCTTCATCAGGCGCATGGGGACCTCGGAAGCCCACGCTAACAGCTTGGCGCTGACTCGTCTTTCATGATCGAAACATTGTGTCTGCGATTAGCGGCTCCTGAGACCGCGCGATATCGTGCCGGAGAGATGCCGGTAACAATTTTGAAGATTTTGCAGAAGTGCGCCTGATTCGCAAAGCCGACCTCCAAGGCGATTACCCCGAGGGGCAAATCCGACTCGACGAGCTTGCGACTCGCAGATTCGACCCGCAGGCTCCTCACATACTGTCCGACTGTACAGCCGTAGTGCCTCCTGAACTCGCGGGCCAAGTGAACAGGGTGAATTCCAACCCAGCTTGCAACCGCGCTGAGATGTAGGGGCTCGTGACAATGAGCGTGGAGAACCTCTCTTGCTCTTCTGAGCCAAAAAGGGCCGTGCCCGCGAGGATCAACCCGTTGCTGGCGGACGAGACCGGCGGCGATCTCCAGCATCAGGCCCTCGATCGCGAGAGGGCTGGCTAATTCTTCCAGCCGGCATTCCTGGTAAAGCCTGGTACAAAGCCAAGATACGTTGGCGTTTTGAACGCAGAACGGTTGGCCTGGTAAGGAGGCGTAATCGCGAACATGCTCCAGCCAGCCGTCTGAGACCTCGACTATCAGGCAGTGGAGCCCCGTACGTCCAGACCTGTTGGCATGGATTTCGCCGGAGGGTCGAAAAAACAATTTGTGTTGACTGAGGTCTATGACTCGGGTGCTAAATCTCTCTTCGCCCTGTCCCTCTACAACAAACACGATGCAAGCCCGATCGTGAGTGTGATCGGGAAGGACAAGACCGGGGCGGTGCCGACTGTCAAAGATCCTACAATTCGCGACATTTTGAACGGTAAGAATTTCTCCATGGTGGGTTTGAGCAAGCGAGTTTAGTTTCACGGGGCCTCTCTTTTTCCAGCGCATATTATCCCCTTTTCGGAGACTGCGGCGTGAGCGGACGCTGGTCTCTGTGCGACGGCCAACAGATTGTCCGCCACCCGCCTGGGGGCACACAGGAGATACGGACTATCCTGCACCTTGGCCATTCCTCCCGAGTGACGGGGTACTCTTCCCTAATTCTGTAAAGGAAGGTTTGCCGACCAGGGGCGAGCCGACTCCAGGGTTGTGAGCGCTATCGGGATTTATCAACAGTCGAGACGGTTGAAGGTAACGGCGCTAAGCGCGAGCAGCGGATGCTCGCGCCTGCTTTGCGGGAGTCAAGGCGATGAGAGCGAAACCGATGACAGCGATAGTGGCGAAGCCGAGCAGATCGTTGCGTAGATCGTAGTATTGGATGCCTTGCGCAATCATATCGCGAAACCATGGTGAGAGCGATCCGCCAGTGCATCGGTTCAATGCGATGCGTTCAAGGCGAAAGCTTCGAACAGGACCCCGCAACGTAATGGTCCGCAATACGCTTTCCCACTCCAATCATCGGCTCTTCGATGGTGTGGTAGAAAAGGATCGGCAGTCCTGTGGTCAACAATGTGAAGACGGCAACCTTTTGTAATGCGCCACGAGGCGCCAGACGGTCGAACGCAAACCAAATGGCGAAAAAGTGTGTAAGGTAAATGCCATAAGAATATTTGGCGACGAGATGAGATGCCCCAACGATGCAGCGATTCGAAATAGGGGCAAACCTCGGAATCGCTAAGCCTAGCGACAGGCAAGCGCACCATTTCGCGAACCAGTGTTCACCGGGACCGCCCATCATCAGGAACATAGCACTCAATCCGGCCACAAAAAATGGCCACAGCGACGCCGGCAAACGATCGAACGTCACAACTTGCTGGAGTTTGTAGGCCAGCACACCTGGCAAAAAGCACGGCGCGAAAAGTAAGAGACTGGGGTTGGGCTGATAGTGCGCGACGATCAGCGCCGATGAGGAGACCAACACCCACGTTGCGACTGTAGGAATGACTAGTCGGCCCCTGCGAACAAACAGGAAAATCCACGGGAGAAAAATATACATCTGCAGTTCATAGGGGAGACTCCACATCGGGCCGAGCAGCGGAATACGATGTGCAAGGTTTTGCACCAGAAAAAGATTAGCGATGATATCGCCAGCGTCCGCACGGAATCCGTGGAAGACACCGGGCTCCACGGTCGCCTGCGGAAGTTGAAAAGCCAAGATCAGGACGACAACCGTGACGCTGAGCGGATAAATTCTGAAACACCGGCGAACCATAAACTCGAGAAAAAACACTTTTCGAGACAACAATTTCTCCGGCGCCGACGAGAACCAGCTGTTCCAGCGCCTTTGCAGCGAAGACATCAGCACGAGGCTAGTGTGAACGAAGAAAAACAAAACTCCGAGCGAGCCCATGAGCAATAAATTCCATGGGCCCAGTTGTAGCTTTCCGAAGTAACACGTCAGATGTCCTACTAACACCAATAGGACGGCGAACGAACGGAGGAAATCGAGATTAGGATTGTCGTAATAGGCGGCAATCGGTTGACGGCCCGGGTGCGAGCTTCGCGAAAGTTTGGAATTGTCTTCGGCTATTAATGGCGGGGGTTCCGCTATTTCGACTGGGCGATCGTCAGGCTTAAGCGCAGTGAGATTGTCCGTCAACATAGTTAGCAGCACGCCAGCTGATCGGGCCCCGATTCAGTATGAGGAGGATGCAAGGTTGTGCCAAGGCGAACTCCGAGAGGGTTTAGCAGAGTGTTACTAGGCGAAGCCGTCGTTGCTGATGAGCCATTGCGCAGCGGAGTAACCACGAGCGACGCGCAGAGTCGCCGCGGTCCCGCCCAAAACGTGTTGCGTAAGCCCTGAGACGAAGGCAGGCGGTGTGCCTGCCAACATCAGCGAGTCCCAGGTCGCACGAATTTTCTTCAGCATAGCCGGATAGTAACCCATTTTCGGAACGGATCGATTAAGCCCATGTAGAACGTTGGATTTGTCGGGACCTTTCCGTATTTGATCTACTGCCTGGCCTCCGCTTTTAAAAACCGGACACCTCTGAACTCCTGAATGGCAATCCAACATCCCGACACTTCCAGAACAACAAGAAGAACTGCAGTCACTCGAAACGACTGCACCCATGGCGTTGTGGCCATGTAGAAAACGTTAAGCGGCCCCGGGGTTACAAAATGCTCCTTGCCCCCGATCACGAGCCCTACGGCCATTGGAAGAAAAAGAAGAAAGCCACCGAGGCGGAGAAAGTGAGCCCACAGCAACACCAATGCAACCGTGGGCACCAAGTTTATCGCAGCCGTGGCGATCAGCACTTGATGGTCTGTAAGCCCCGGAGTGATTTTCGCCACCAGAATCAGGTGCCATAAGACGACCCCGGCATGCGCTAGAACAACGGACGTTGCATATCGAGCGGTGCTCTTCATAGAACCTCCCGCCAGAGATGGCTTACTCCTGCCGCTGGGCCCCCGACTCCGGTGTCACATATATCGCACGGAAGTTGGGCGTGAGCCACACCTATATCCAAAAACTCAGGGGAGAGTTTGCCGCCAATCCAACGGCGATGCTGGAGAAGGCGAGTCGCCTGGTGCGGCTTCCCGGCGGAGCAATGGTCAGCGCCAACGGGAGAATGCTACTGCCAGAATATCGGCAATACACCACCTTCGAAGAACTTGCACAGGCGCAGCGGCAGACTCTAAAGATGGCCGGGCAGGGACTGCTTCGAGGTCTCTATCCTGAACTGAGCGGAGCCAAGCGAATCTATATCTCTCCGGACGGGGCCTTGAACGAAATCCCGCTCGGGATCTTACAAAGTGCCGATGGCAGACGGGCGATAGAGAAATACGATATTCGTACCGTGCTGAGTACAAGAGACCTGCTGCGACCAAGCCATGGGGCAGCAACCGACACGGCCATTCTGATAGGCAATCCGCGCTTTTTGTTGAGCGACGAGGCGCAGCGAAAGGAGATGAACCGTTTGCGGGGCCCGGACAATCAAGGGCAGTCCATAACGATAGCTGCCGTTCCGCCTTCCGATGTTGCCGGTGATGTTTTGTCTCGCGATGCGAGGGAGCGAGGGCCCTGTTCTCAGCCGCCGCCCCCAGACGGCATTCTCTGCCCCCTGCCCGGAACGGCGACAGAAGTCCAGGCCATTGGCGAATTGCTTCGCGGAAAGAACTGGCTTGTTTCAACCTACCAAGGTGAACAAACACTGGAAGAAGTCGTGACAAGTGCGGTGCACCCACGCCTGCTACACGTAGCCACTCACGGGTTTTTCCTGTCTGACCAAGATGGGAGGCGTGGAGAGAGCTTGACCGCTCAGACACTAGGATTCGAAGACCCCATGCTACGTTCCGGACTATTCTTCGCCGGAGCAGATAGAACGCTGAAAAGTCAGCCGCCAATCGAGGGGGTCGAAAGTGGTGTCCTAACGGCCTATGAAGCGACTACGCTGAATTTGTTGGGGACGGAACTTGTCGTATTGAGCGCCTGCGAAACGGGCCTGGGCGAAGTTAAGAATGGCGAGGGAGTTTTCGGGCTAAGACGAGGGTTGCAGGAATCCGGAGCGGATTCTGTTCTGATGAGCCTATGGTCAGTGCCCGACCGCGAGACCCAGGAATTGATGACGACATTCTATGAAAACTGGCTCAATGGAATGGAAAAACCCGAGGCACTCCGCCTCGCACAGATAAAAGAGCGAGATGTAGTCAAAAGGCGTTACGGGAGGGACCTGCCTTACGCCTGGTGAGCATTTATCCTCGTCGGTCGCTAACGTGTACTGTAGGGGCCAGCCGTCGCGTTAAGCTTCCGGCAGGTTGTTTCGTGATTGCTAGTCTCAAAAACAACACATTCCAGGCAGGTCTGTCGCCCAAATTCGCGCACAGAAAGTCAAAGACTTGCGATTAGTCTCGGCGCAAGGGTTGTGGGCAACACAAGAGGTGTCTTTGGGGAAGTGATCCACTGGCCAAATTTAGGTGCGGCGGGCCCGATTACTTCCGGGTAGCCGACGACTCGCCCGGAGTCGTTGGGTGCGGCGACACTTCTGCGTGCAGCGCGCTGTCAGGCTTTGTTGCTAGATCCCAAATCTATGACCACTTTTCCGAGGCACTCGGCTTAGAATCCGGCGGTGGAGTAGCGTCCCAGCAACCACGAAGCCCTTGGCGGAATTTTTCGCGTTCCTCGGGCGTCATCTTTTCCCACCGTTCTCGCATGCGTTCCCCCATACGCTCCGCCATGCGTTCTCTCATGCGATGACGCATATGCCCTTTTCCGCCTCCAGAGCCGCTCCAGCCCCCGAACAAAATCCGGCAGAGTGCCAACAACCCGAGCCCTTGCCAGAAGGTGAGCGTGCGCCAGCCGAACAGCGGTGGCAACAGCCAATTCCACAGGAGCATCACAATCTCGCCCCCAAGGTAGCCGAATAATACAATGCCCAGAATCGCCAGCGGGGCGATCCAAATCCATTTTTTTTTCATGTTCCGCTCCTCTTCATGATTTCGTAAATTCGTCATAAATGCTTTGCAGCCGCTCGCGCAGATGCAGCACCGCATAGCGTTTGCGCGAGAGCAGTGTGTTAACGCTCACGCCGGTCTCGGCGGCCAGCTCCTTGAAGCTGCGGCCGTCTAGCTCGTGCGCGACGAACACTTCGCGTTGCTCCTCGGGCAGTTCGTCAAGCGCAAGCTCCAGCTGGTCCAGAAGTGCGTTGCGGACGTAGAGCGCCTCCGGCCCGGCGCCGGGCGATGGCAGCAAATCTTCGGCCTGCAGGAGCTCGCCATCTTCGTCCGCGACCGAGGCGTGGCTGAAGGTCTCCGGCTTCTTCTTGCGGAAAAGATCCGTGATGCGATTGCGCGCCACGCGAAACAGCCAGCTGGTGACGTGATCGATGGGCATCAACAGCCGGTTCGCTTCCACCAGCTTGTAGAAGGCGTCCTGCAAAATGTCCTCAGCATCGCGCGGGTCAGGCACGCGACGGCGGATGAAATTGCGCAGCCGGGATCGCTGCTCCGCAAAGACTTCGGAGATTTGACGGTTTTGGTCGGTCATTGCCCAGGTGACGTTCGACGTCTGATTCATTCACTTTTGTAGACGAATGGAAGCCGGAAATATTGTAGACATCGGGAAGGGGGCGAGTCGTCGCCGGATGCTCTCTGGGTAGCGGACGTATCACGAGCCGACCTTACCTTACCGCTTAGGGAAGGGTTGCCGACAATCGGGGACTTCGCCTTCCTTGCTGCTCCAAAGACGACGGATTCAATTCGAGTGGTTGAATTGTCTCCTCAGGCGTGTGCGCATTTGCGGAAGTTTCTCGCTTCGTGGCAACCGAATGATCGCCGATTGCTTTTCGCCACCCGAAATGGAACACCGTGGGATCAGAACATGGTTCTCAAGCGGAAGTTCAAGCCGTTGCTACAGGCGCTCGATATCAGGGTGCCGCATGGCGACGGCCTGTACATTCTGCGCCACGGCAACGCTACGCTAATGAGCAGCTTCGGTGCTCCGCAAAACTTACGTCAACAGCGGCTCGGACACGCCGCCGGTTCGCCCGTCACGGAATCAGTTTACACTCATGTGATTAGCGATGATGGAAAGCGAGTCGCCGCGCAGCTTGGCAGCGTGGTTTGGCCGAAGTTGGACGCCAGTTGGACGGAAAAGAAAAACGGCTCAGGATTGGAGCATCCTAAGCCGTTGTATTTGCAGTAGCAATTGGTTGCGGGGGTCAGATTTGAACTGACGACCTTCGGGTTATGAGCCCGACGAGCTACCAGGCTGCTCCACCCCGCGCTTAGATAGTACACGACTTGCCGTTCTACTTCAACTTTAGCCCGACGATCAACTGCCTTGATCGTCCGCATGTATCGGACAATAGACGACTTCCTGATCGTCGCGAATATCGCTTCGATATTCGCCCGACGGTCAACGAGGCCGCCCTCCCGCGCGCTACGACGCGAGTTGCCGTTCTGGGCGAAGCTCTCCGTGTCGTGCTGAGCGTCCGCAGTGCCCAACTGGCGCTTGACGGTCTCCAGCATCGGTTTGCATTGCCGTCAGCTCCTTGGACGCCAGATGCAAATCTTAGCGTGATTTTCCGGTCAAAAGTTGAGTAATCCGCCGGGGTTTGATCGTATACAGGATATATGTCGGCTCTTCCCATGACATTGAACACGACAGCTGAAACCGAAACGGCAAAGATTGCGCGAGGCTTACGTGAGAGAGATATGGAGCTTCTTGCAGATCTGGTGGAGCGCTATCAGCATCGACTGGTGCGCTACCTGCTATACCTCACCGGGAGGCGAGAGCATGCGGAGGACCTTGCGCAGGAGACCTGGATTCGCGTGCTGCAACGGGGCAGCCAGTACAACGGGCGGCAGCGGTTTGATCCATGGCTATTCGCGATCGCCCGCAATTTGGCAATAGATTACCTCCG
>Ga0302324_100001564_pt1 | contig 55221 bp, 43 predicted proteins | sample Palsa_T0_1_FD_201949 | JGI IMG/M metagenome (GOLD analysis project Ga0302324, IMG submission 201949) | Peat permafrost microbial communities from Stordalen Mire near Abisko, Sweden - Palsa_T0_1 | ecosystem: Environmental > Terrestrial > Soil > Palsa > Peat permafrost | place: Sweden: Abisko...
TCTTCGATCCGAGCAGCCCCATGGTGGGGGTAGACGACAGTGTCGCCGACCTTGAAAGACATGTGGCATGTACCCCTTCCGCTGAAGTTATGGTACCACGCCGAACCGGTGAGATTAGCCGCCGTTCGCCGCATAGACGCAGGTCAGTGGCGCAATTTAAGGCGTTTCAAATTGATCGCCCCGCGGGACGCGGCTGAGGCGGCGGTGCCGGGCGGCCAGGCGGGCCGCGGGGCCGGCCGGGGGACGGCGGAGCCACCCCGATGGTCAGGTAAGCGTAGCAGAATGCCCCATTACTAACCATCAGTGCTCAGACGGGGCCTGCGCCACAGTGGTCACTGACCTTTGGGGGGCCGTGCGGTAACGGGATGGCACGGAGAGTCGCATACTGGGATGTGACGTGGCCACTCATGCCGGAGAGGTGCGCGTGAACGCTAGCGGCGAGCCCGACCGGGATGACTTCGGCCTTCCCCCGGTCGGGATCCAGATTCCCGACGATGCCAGGGAACTGGATCGTGACGTGCAGGCGTACCACCGCGAGCTGCGGGCGCAGCGGCGGCAGGTGCGCCTCGGGAGGCTGCATGCGCCGCTGACCCGAGACGGCCTGGTGCTGCCGCTGCTGGCGGGCTGCCTCGCGATGGTCCTGATCTCCGGCGTGCTGCTGACGGTCTTCACGGCCGGGCAGAGCGGCACTCCAGCGCGGTCGCTGGCACCGTCGGCCCCGTCGGCACGGACGAGAAATGCCTCTGCCAGCCCGGCCGCCAGCCCAGGGCCGAGTGCGGTCCAGGCCGCGGGAAGGCTGCCCGACGCGAAGGTCACCATTGCCGGTCAGCCCGTCGGGCTGAGCTCGCTCATGATCCCCTCGGTGCTCGCGCTCGTGCCGGCCGGCTGCCAGTGCAGCGCCGCTTTGCGGCAGCTCGGACGGCAGGCCGCGGCCGCCCACGTCAGCCTCTACCTGGTCAGCGTCGGCGGAGACACGCGGCAGGTCCTCCGGCTGGCCGCGCGCGCAGGCAAGCCCCAGGCCAGCGTCGCGGACGACACAAGCCAGGCGCTTTCCAGTGCCTATCACCCGCGCGGGCTTACCGCGGTGCTGGTAACCGCCGACGGCGCGGTGACCGCTGCCGTGCGCGATCTCGGGCGGGGATCGCGGCTGACCGCTGGCCAGCTCCGCTCACTCGCCCCCGCCAGTCCGTAGCCGCCGGGCCGGCGCCGGACCTGATCACGGCGGAAGCTACGCTTTGCGACGTCGCAGTGCCTCACATCATGCTGACGAGGAGAGCACGTCGTGATCCGGAACAGCCAGGGAGCTGGTCACCGGCGGGCGGTCCGGCCGCGCCGCCTGCTCATCGCCGTGATCGCCGTGCTCATACCCGCGCTTGCCGGATGCGAGGCAGGCGTCCACGCCCCGACGCAGCAATGGCACCAGCCGACCAACGGCGCCGGCACGATCCTGCATGGAATCGCGATCAGGAACGTGTTCGTGCTCGGCGCCCCGCTGAACGCCGCGATCGCCGCCGGCCAGTCAGCCGGGCTCTTCCTCGCCCTGGTCAACGAAGGATCGCCGGACCGGCTGCTGAGCGTCGCGGCTCCCGGCACGGCGAAGTCGGTGCAGGTGGCCGGCGGCACGGTCGGGCTCGCGACAGGGAAGGCTGTCCTGCTGACCGGCCCGCGGCCCGCGGTCATCCTGACCGGGCTGACGCACGCCCTGCAGGGCGGCAGCTTCATCAACGTCGTGCTGAACTTCCAGAATGCCGGCCGGATCACGCTGAGCGTTCCGGTGATGCCGCAGGCCCAGTATTACTCGACGCTGTCGCCAGCCCCGACGCCAACGCCAACGCCAACGGTCACGCCGAAGCACAAGGCGACCGCCAAGGCCACGCCGACCACGTCACCCTGACCCGCAGGTCAGCCAGCGCAGGTCAGCCGGCGGGCTCGAACTTGTACCCGAGTCCGCGGACCGTGACGATGTGCCCCGGATTCGCGGGGTCCGCCTCGACCTTGGCACGGAGCCGCTTGACGTGCACATCCAGTGTCTTGGTGTCCCCCACGTAGTCCGAGCCCCAGACCCGGTCGATCAGCTGCATCCTGGTCAGCACCCGCCCGGAGTTGCGCAGCAGCACCTCGAGCAGCTCGAACTCCTTCAGCGGCAGCTGGACCTGATCGCCGCCCACCGTCACGACGTGCCGGTCGACGTCCATCCGGACCGGACCCGATTCCATGATCGAGCTGACCGGCTCGTCGGTCTCGCCGCGCCGCCTGAGCACGGCGCGCATCCGCGCGACAAGTTCCCGCGAGGAGAACGGCTTGGTCACGTAATCGTCCGCGCCAAGCTCGAGGCCCACTACCTTGTCAATCTCGCTGTCCTTGGCGGTGAGCATGATCACCGGGACGTTCGAACGCTCGCGCAGCGTCCGGCAGACCTCGCTGCCGGGCAGCCCGGGGAGCATCAGGTCGAGCAGCACGAGGTCGGCGCCGGTACGGTCGAAGGTCTCGATCGCGTCGGGGCCGGTCGGGCAGACCGCGACCTCGAATCCCTCCTTGCGGAGCATGTAGGAAAGCGCGTCGCTGAATGATTCCTCGTCCTCGACCACGAGCACCCGTGTCACGTGACTGCCTCCTTGGCAGGTTGCGAGATCGCATAGACAGGACCGCCGCTGAAGCCGGGGGCGTCGCCGCGTCGCCGCGGCAGCCGCAGGGTGAAGGTTGATCCGGCGCCTTCCGCGCTCCTGACCGCTACCTTGCCACCGTGCGCGGCGGTGACGTGCTTCACGATGGCGAGGCCGAGGCCGGTCCCGCCGGTAGCCCGGGACCGGGCCGGGTCGACCCGGTAGAACCGCTCGAAGATCCGCTCGAGGTCGCGCTTGGGTATCCCGATGCCCTGATCGGCGACGCTGATCTCGATCGCGTCGTCGTCGGGCTGGCTAGTGGAGACGACCACCCTGGTCCGCTCCGGGCTGTAGGCGACCGCGTTCTCCAGCAGGTTGCGCAGCGCGGTGATCAGGAGATCCTCGTCGCCGAGCACCGAGAGGCCGGGCTGGCCGCCGGAGGCGAGCTCGATTCCCCGTGCGCTGGCCTTCATCCTGCACCGGTCCAGGGCCTCGGCGACTACGAGATCAAGGTTGACCGCGATCGGGTCGGTAACCGGCTCGGCGGCCTGGATACGGGACAAGGTGATCATGTCCTGGACGAGGTTGGTGAGCCGGGACGCCTCCTGGCGCATCCGCCCGGCGAAGCGGCGGACCGCCTCCGGGTCATCGGCCGCGTCCTCGACGGTCTCGGCGAGCAGCGCGAGCGCGCCGACTGGGGTCTTGAGCTCATGGCTGGTGTTGGCCACGAAGTCCCTGCGGACTTCCTCGACCCGCCGGCTCTCCGTCTGGTCCTCGGCCAGCAGCAGCACAAGGCCGCCGTCGCCGACCGCGGGGCCAAGCGGCGCCACCCGGACGGCGAAGCTCGTGGTCCTGCCGTTGAAGCGGCTGGTCGATACCTCGATCTCGCCCTCGCGGATCTCACCGTTCCTGCGGACCTGGCGAACCAGCGCGAGCAGTTCCCCGACGATCAGGTCGTCGCCCTTGACCAGCCCGAACGCGCGTGCGGCTGAGCTGGTGAGCAGCACCCGGTCGTCGCTGTCAAGGACAACAGAGGCAGAGGAGAGAACGGAGAGAACGGAGGCGATCCCGGCGGGCAGCCTGGACGGCTGGGTGCGTTCGCCAGGACCGGAGTGCGTCCTGGACGCCGCCCGGATGTTCATGCCGCCGCGGCTCCTGTCGCGAGGCTGACGGCCATCAGCCCGCCAGCGGTGACGCGGACTGCGAACGCGGCGATGACGCCTGCCAGGGAGCCGCCGTTCATCCCCGCTTTCACAGTTAGATCGTACGCGGCGGGCAGGCGGGAGTGGCGACGGTGAACTCCTGACAAGCTGCTATTCGCTCAACATTCATATAGCCGACAGCGGCCGTCCATGTCGGATCTTCCTGCTGATCACCCTGGATAACACCGGACCAGAGGGTGCCCGGGCAGCTACCTGCCCTGGCTGGCGACCGCCGCCGCCGCGATGGCCGCCGCCTGCGGGTCGAGGTAATGGCCCCCGCTGACCCTGGGCCGGAACGCCGCGTCAAGCTCATAGGCGAGCGGGATCCCGGTCGGGATGTTGAGCTCGGAGATGTCCGCGTCCGAGATGCCGTCCAGATGCTTGACGAGCGCGCGGATCGAGTTGCCATGGGCGACGATCAGGACGGTGCGGCCAGCGGCGAGATCCCCGATGATCACGTCGTGCCAGTACGGAAGCAGCCGCCCCACCACGTCCTTGAGGCACTCCGCGCGCGGGCTGAGTTCGGCCGGCAGCAGCGCGTACCTGGGATCGGCGCGCTGGGAGGCCATGTCATCGTCGGATATCGGCGGCGGCGGCACGTCGTAAGAGCGGCGCCAGAGCATGAACTGCTCATCGCCGTACTGCTCCCGGGTCTGCGCCTTGTCCTTCCCCTGCAGGGCGCCGTAGTGGCGCTCGTTCAGCCGCCAGGACCGCCGCACGGGCAGCCAGAGCAGTCCCGCCGCGTCCAGCGCGATGTTGGCGGTCTGGATCGCCCGCGACAGCACCGAGGTGTGCACGATGTCCGGGCGCAGCCCGGCGTCGCGCAGCAGCGCGCCGCCGGCCGCTGCCTCATCGGCGCCCTTGTCCGAGAGCCCGACATCCACCCAGCCGGTGAACAGCCCGGCCGAGTTCCAGGTGCTCTCTCCGTGCCGGAGCAGAATCAGCGTGCCCATGCCGGAAAGCCTAACCGCCAAGCCGGCGGCCATGCTCGCAACCGGGGGGCGGGAACATGACGCCACGGCGCGGGGTTGCCCAAGCGGAGGTGCATGCCCGTGCCGCGACGCTTTCCCCGGCGGATCGCGACGATCAGCGTCCACACGTCGCCGCTTGAGCAGCCAGGAACAGGCGACGCCGGCGGCCTGAACGTCTACGTCGTCGAGGTCGCACGGCGCCTGGCCGAGCGCGGGGTCGAGGTGGACATCTTCTCCCGCGCGGTCTCCCGTGACGTCCCGACGGTCGCCGAGCTCGCGCCCGGAGTGCTGGTCCGGCACCTGACAGCAGGCCCGTTCGAGGACCTTGACAAGGCCGATCTGCCCGGTCAGCTGTGCCAGTTCACCTTCGAGGTGCTGCGCGCCGAAGCCGCTTACTCGCCGGGCAGGTACGACCTGGTGCACGGGCACTACTGGCTTTCCGGCCAGGTCGGCGCGGTGGCCAAGGAGCGCTGGGGAGTCCCGCTCGTGCAGTCCATGCACACGCTCGGCCGGGTTAAGAACGCAGCGCTCGCGGCTGGCGACGCCGCCGAGCCCGAGGTGCGAATCCGCGGCGAGGCGGAGGTCGTGGCAGCGGCTGACCGGCTGGTGGCGAATACGGTCGAGGAGGCCGCGGAGCTCATCCGCCTCTATGACGCCGACCCCGCCCGGGTCAGGACCGTCAACCCCGGGGTTGACCTGTCGGTCTTCCGGCCGGGGTCCCAGCGTGAGGCACGGCTCCAGCTCGGGCTGCCGGCCGACGCGGTGGTGCTGATGTTCGCCGGCCGGGTTCAGCCGCTGAAGGCGCCCGACGTGGTGCTGCGCGCGGCGGCCCTGCTGACCCGTGATGACCCAGCCCTGGCCCGGCGGCTCTGCGTCGTGTTCGTCGGCGGACCGAGCGGCACCGGCCGGGCCGACCCCTACCGCCTGACGGAACTGTCCGCGGCTCTCGGCATCTCCCGCGCCGTCCGGCTTGAGCCGCCGTGCCCGCAGCCGGAGCTGGCGGTCTGGTACCGGGCCGCGACCCTGGTTATGGTGCCGTCCTACTCCGAGTCGTTCGGCCTGGTGGCAGTCGAGGCGCAGGCGTGCGGCACGCCGGTCGTGGCCGCCTCCGTGGGAGGGCTGCGCACGGCGGTGCGCGACGGGGTATCGGGCATCCTGGTGGACGGTCATGATCCGGCCGGCTATGCGCGCGCGGTCCGGGATCTGGTCACGCGGCCCGCGAAGCTGGCCCGCCTTTCGGCGGGAGCGCGCGAGCATGCCTCGCGGTTCGGCTGGGATGCGACAGTCGACGAACTGCTCACGGTGTATACCGGTGCGATGGCCGCGATGTCGGCCGCGGTCGACGCGTGAGCGGGACCGCTGCCGGGCCTGCCGCGGCGATCGAGTCGGCGCTGGCTGGCCTGGGGCTGTCGTTCGAGGCACCGCGGCCGGGCGCCTACCTGATCCGGCTGGAAGGCCAGCACAAGCTGGCCACCATGGCCTGGCTGATCGCGGGAGCGCACAGCCTGCACGTCGAGGCATTCTTCTGCCGGCAGCCCGACGAGAATCACGCGCGGTTTTACCGGTTCCTGCTAGAGCGCGGCGGGCGCATGTACGGCGTCCACTTCGCTCTCGATCCGGTGGGTGACGTATACCTGGTGGGGCGGCTGCCGCTCGGCTGCATCACGCCGGACGAGATCGACCGGATCCTCGGCTGCGTGCTCAGCTACTCGGACGACAATTTTGACGCCGCGCTCATGATTGGCTTCGCGTCCGCCATCCGCAAGGAATGGGCGTGGCGGCTCAAGCGGGGCGAGAGCGTCGCGAACCTGCGCGCGTTCGCCCGCCTGGCGAATGCCAGCGCCAGCGAGCCCGCCCTGGCTACTGAACCCGGGCCTGCCGCCGATCCCGGCCTCGCGGCTGGCCCCGAACCTGCCGCCGAGCCCCAGCCTCGCGGCTGAACCCGAAGTAGCGTCGTTGTCCCTCCACTGCTGCTGTATGAGCAGTGAAATCCCAGCCACGCTATTGCGAACCTCCCGCCGGACCCGGCCCAGCGGCTGAATCTTCCCGCTGGTCCCGGCGTCAGGATTTGACCAGGCGGGAGATCGCCTCGGCGGCCTCCTGCACCTTGGCGCGCGCGTCGGGGCCGCCCTCCTCGATGGCCGAGGTGACGCAGTGACCGAGATGGTCCTCGAGCAGCCCGAGCGCTACCGCCTGCAGCGCCCTGGTCACCGCCGACACCTGGGTGAGCACGTCGATGCAGTAGACATCCTCCTCAACCATCCGCTGCAGGCCGCGCACCTGTCCCTCAATCCTGCGCAGGCGCTTGAGATAGGCATCCTTGTCCTGGGAGTAACCGCGCATGCTGAGACAATACGCGGCCGGGTTCCGTGGTCCCCTGGGCAGCTGACCCGAGATACAAAGGAGGGATCGAGCCACGACGCGGGCTGGTCCGCCTGAGGACTCCCGCGGGGCGTTCAGCGATTCCTCGGGTTCGGCGGGCATGCTGAGTCCGGCCTGGCGTGACTGGAAGCTGGCGTGACTGGAAGACTGGGCCCTGGGAGCAGGAGGGAACGCATCATGCGGCGGGACAGGGCGCGCTCAGCGGCTGCCGCCCGCGATGACGGCCTGCGCAGGATCACCAGGCTCACCTGGCGGGCCGGCGCGGCAGGCGTCGTGTGCTCGGCGCTGATCGCCGCCGCATTCGGCCACGACGTCGCCGCCGGAGACGCGACCACGCGCGGCGGGACCAGCCACCAGGGCCGCGGCGCGATCCTGATCCCCGCGCAGCCCCCGGCGCCTGCCCAGGGTTCCGGCCAGGTGAACTCGGGAGCCTCATGACCGCGGGCACAACGATGTCCGGGCGGGATACGTTCAGCGTTTTCGGCACTACCGCGACGCTGCTCGTGACCGACGCCGGCGCGCTGCCCGCTGCCCGGCGGCTCGCCGACATCGAGCTGGCGGCCGTCGATCGCGCCTGCAGCAGGTTCCGCGCCGATTCCGAGCTGTCGGCGCTGAACGCGGCAGCCGGGGCCGCCCTCGGAATCAGCGAGCTGTTCGCCGAGCTGATCGACGAGGCGCTGCGCGCCGCCCGGCTTACCGACGGCGCCGTCGATCCCACCTGCGGGCAGTCCCTGGCAGAGCTGGGCTACGACCGTGACTTCGCCCTGCTGCCGGCCGCGCCGGCCCGAGGCACCCCGCCGGACCCGCCGCCGGGCAGCCCAGGGCCGGGCAACCCAGGGCCGGGCAGCCCAGGGCCGGAAGGCACGACGCGGACCGCCAAGGAACCCGCCGCCGGACACGCCGCCACGGACTCCGCCGCCGCGGGGCAACTCACTCCGGTACCGGGCTGGCGCAACGTGGTCCTGGATCGCGATCAGCGCCGGGCCAGGCTCACCGGCGGAGCGCAGCTCGACCTGGGTGCCACCGCGAAGGCCCGGGCGGCGGACCGCTGCGCTGAGGTTATCGCCGCGCGGCTCGGCTGCGGCGTGCTGGTGAGCCTCGGCGGCGATATCGCCGTCGCTGGCCCCGGGCCGGCCGGCGGCTGGCGGATACGGGTCACTGACGACCACGCGGCCGGGCCGGACGCACCGGGCCAGACGGTGGCGATCACCTCGGGCGGTCTGGCCACATCAAGCACGACGGTCCGGGCGTGGGCGCGAGACGGCCGGCGAATGCACCACATCGTGGACCCGGCGACCGGCCAGCCGGCCCGCGGCTGCTGGCGGACGGTGAGCGTGGCGGCGGGCAGCTGCGTGGACGCGAACGCCGCGAGCACCGCCGCGATCGTGCTGGGCGCCGCGGCGGCGGAGTGGCTGCGGGACCGCTCGCTGCCCGCCAGGCTCGTCCACGAGGACGGGTCAGTGGAAACCACGGCCGGCTGGCCGCAGGACCCGGGACCAGCGCCCGGCCCTTCCGCGAGCCCGGCAGCACCGCCATCCGCCCCCGGCCCGCCCGCGCCGCCGCCGGCATCACCGCCCGAGGCCGGCCCGCCCGCGCCGCCGCCACGGCCACCCGCACCGGGCACATGATCAGTTCCGGCGCGGCCGTTCCGGCCGGCGCGATTGTGGTGACCTCCAGCACGCCGCTTTGGTACGTCACCAGGGCCACCGGGCTCGTCGCCCTGGTGCTGCTGACCGCCAGCATGGCGCTCGGCCTGCTGGCCTCCGTGCGGTACCAGAGCGCCGGCTGGCCCAGGTTCGTCACCGCCGGGCTGCACAGGAACGCGTCCGTGCTCGCCTGCGCCTTCACCCTCCTGCACGTCATCACCACTGTCGCCGACAGCTTCGTACCGATCCCGATCCAGGACGCGGTGATCCCGTTCATCTCGGCCTACCGGCCGGTCTGGCTGGGCCTGGGCGCGATCGCCTTCGACCTGATGCTGGCGCTGACGGTGACCAGCCTGATCAGGGCACGGCTCAGCTACCGAACCTGGCGCCTGGTGCACTGGGCCGCTTACCTCTGCTGGCCGGTCGCCGTGCTGCACGGGCTCGGCACCGGCTCGGACACGCCGGTGCGCTGGGTCCTGGTGCTGACGCTCAGCTGCGTCGGCGTGGTGACCGGCCTGATCGGGTGGCGGCTGGCCTACGGATGGCCCGAGCACGCGTGGGCGCGGCTGATGGGCGCGCTCGCCCTGGTGCTTGCCCTCATCGCCGGCGGGGCATGGCTGGCCGCCGGGCCACTGCACGCGGGCTGGGCGCGGCGGGCCGGTACTCCGCCCTCGCTGCTCGGCAGCCATGGCCGGACCGCCGCCACGGCCGAGACGCGGCCGAGCGCGTCCCTCTCCGCGCTCTCCCTCTCCGTCACCGCCCGGCCCGGCGCCCGCTCGAGCCGTCGCAACCCGGTCAATGTGGCATTGGGCGGCACCCAACCCGTCCAACTTCACATCGGGCGGGTTCCGAGTCCGGCGACTCGCAGGGCAAGGGCGGCGGCATCCGACAACCCGCTGAATGTGACACTGGGCGGCATGCAGCCCGTTGAACGTCACATTCAACGGGTTCCCGGCAGCGGCGGCGTGCGGTGAGCATCACCGGGGCGGCCGCAACGAACAGCCAGCCGCCTCCCCGGCAGCTGCCCCGGCTGATCCAGTCCGATGGGCCGCTCTCGCTCGCCGGGCACCTCAGCAGATACGGGCCGGTCCCGTTCCGCCGTCGCGGCACTGACCTGATTGCCGAGGTCGAGCGGGCGGGCCTGGCTGGCCGGGGCGGCGCGGGCTTCCCGGCCGGCCGCAAGATGCGCGCCGTGGCCGCCGCGGCCGCGGCCAGCAAGCCGGGGCTGCTGCGGAGGGCCAGGCAGCCCATCGTCGTGGCCAATGGCGTCGAGTCCGAGCTGCTCAGCAGCAAGGACAGGATGCTGCTTGGCCGTTCCCCGCACCTGGTACTCGACGGGATCGCGCTGGCGGCCGCGGCGGTCGGGGCAGGCCGGGCCTACCTGTGCGTGCACGCCGGGCAGCCGGAGCTGACCGGCCAGCTCGCGGCGGCCGTCACGGAGCGCGAGCGGGCCGGGGCCAGCCGGCTTCCGGTCCAGGTCACCGAGATCCCCGGCGGATACCTGGCGAGCCAGGAGAGCGCCCTGATCAGCTTCCTGAACGGCAGGGCGCAGCGCCCTGCCTTCGTCCCGCCGCTGCCGTTCCAGCAAGGCGTGCACGGGCTCCCGACGCTCGTCCATAATGTCGAGACCTTCGCCCACCTGGCTCTCATCGCCCGTTACGGCGCCGCCTGGTTCCGCGGGCTCGGCACGCCGCAGGCGGCAGGATCGTCGCTCGTCACGGTCAGCGGCGCGGTGCGCCAGCCGAGCGTGCAGGAGATCGAGCTCGGCACCCGGATCGGCGACCTGCTGGAACGCGCAGGCGGGCCCGCCGAGCCGCCCCAGGCGGTGCTGGCCGGCGGCTATTTCGGCGGCTGGCTGCCTTATCCGGCCGCGCTGAGTATCCGGATGACCGACGCTGATCTGCGCGGCGCCGGGGCAGCGCTCGGGCCTGGCGTCCTGGTTCTGCTGCCTGAGTCAGCCTGCGGCCTGGCCGAGACCGCGCGGACAATCGGTTATCTGGCCGGCCAGAACGCCGGCCAGTGCGGGCCCTGCCTGAACGGGCTGCCCGCACTGGCCGCCGCTCTCGGCGAAGTCGCCTTCGGGTGGCCAGGCCGCGACACCGCGAGCTGGGCGCGGCAGCTACTCGCCCTGGTGGCCGGGCGCGGTGCCTGCCACCTGCCGGATGGAACTGCAGCGCTGGCCGCCAGCGCGCTCCGCGTGTTCGGCGACGACCTGCGCAGGCACGCCGGATCCGGGCCGTGCCCGCGGGCCGGGCGGGCTCCGGTGCTGCCACTGCCCGGCCAGGACTCCGGGCCATGAGCCACCGGCTGCGGGTCAACCCGGTCGCCTGCGAGGCGCACGGGGTCTGCGCCGAGCTGTTCCCCGAGCGGATCACCACCGACCCGTGGGGCTACCCCATCATTGCCGGGCAGCCGATCCCGGACGAGCTGCTGGCGCACGCCAGACGGGCGGTCGCGGCCTGCCCCACGCTCGCCCTGCTGCTCGACCGGACAGACTGACGCGCCGGTACAGCCGGGTTCTGCCCGCCTGGGCACCGGCCTCGGCCGCTGCTCAGACAGTTGATCAGGCGGGCGGGCTCAGGTGCAGATGATGAGGCGGCGGGCTCAGGTGTAGTGGTACTGGTCGTGGGGGGTGGGGCTGCTGGTGCCGCCGGGGGTGGTGACGGTCACGGTCACGGTGCCCGAACCCGGGGGCGCGGTGACGGTCAGCTCGCGGGCCGAGACATAGCTGACGTGCCCGGCGGCCGCCGCGCCGAACAGGACCGTGGCGCCGGGCTTGAAGCCGCCGCCGTGGATGGTGACCCTGGTCCCGCCGCCGGCGGGGCCGCCGGCTGGGCTGAGCGAGGTGACAGCCGGCGCGGCGTCGTAGTGGTACAGGCTGCCGGGACTCGCCTTGCTGGTGCCGCCGGCGGTGATCACGAACACGTGCCAGGTCCCGTGCCTGGCTGGCCCGCCGGTGGTCGCGGTGATCTGCACCGGCGAGACCACGTCCACGCGGGCGGCCATGATCGCGCCCGGCGCCGGGCCGGAGCCCTGGCCGATCTCGACCTTCGCGCCGGGGGCGAAGTCCGTCCCGGTGATCGTGATCGGGGTGCCGCCCGCGTCCGGCCCCGCACCGGGCGTGACCCCGGTGACGGCCGGGCGGCCGGCGCTGGCGGGCACCTGGACCGCGCCCGCGTCGCACGCGGCACCGGGCGCGCTGGCCACGCCGCGCTGGTCAGTCACCGGGCACAGCGCCACGCTGGCGCCGCCCAGCATCACCGACGTCGACGCCGGGACGATGCCCAGGGCCGGGTTGCCGGCCAGCGGCAGCACCGTCTGGGTCGGCCCGCCGTTGCCCGCCAGCGGCCCCAGCTCAGACGGCGTCAGCGCGGTGGAGTCAGCGGTCCCGCCGTTCTCGCAGCTCCCGTCGGTGCCGGCGTTGTACCCGGCGTCGGCCCACGAGCCGCCCGCCGAAACGCCGCAGCTGCCTCCAAAGATATCCGCCGCCACCGACACGGTGCCCGACCCGCCGTTGTCGGCGTCGTCGATCGTCCCGCCGTAACCACTGGCGGTGTTGCCGGTGAAGGTAGAGTCCGACACGGTCAGCGTGCCGCCGCCGCCGTGGTCACCGTTGTCGATCGCGCCGCCGTCACTAACGGCGGTGTTGCCGGTGAACGTCGAGTCCGACACGGTCAGCGTGCCGCCGCCGTAGAAATCGCCGTTGTCGATCGCCCCCCCGTCACTGGCGGTGTTGCCGGCGAACGTGGAATCGGACACGGTCACCGTGCCGCTGCCGCCTTCGTCACCGTTGTCGATCGCCCCCCCGTTATCACTGGCCTGGTTGCCGGTGAAGGTCGAGCCGGACACGGTCACCGTGCCGCCGAAGCCGTCGGCGTTGTCGATCGCGCCGCCTTCACCGGCCTGGTTGCCGCTGAAGGTGGAGCCGGTCACGGTGAGCGTGCCGCCGCCAAGGTTGGCGATGGCGCCGCCGAAAAGGGTTGCGGTGTTGTCGGCGTCCTGGATCGTGACACCCTGCACCGTGGCGTAGACACCGCTGCCGATGCTCAGCACCGGGCCGTCGCAGCTGCCGGTCTCGCAGGTCCCGGCGCTGGTGCCGTCACCGTCCAGGATCGGCGCGCTGGCCAGCCCCGGCACGGGCGCGATGGTGACCTGCGCCCCCGCCGACGTGCCCGCCGTGCCCACCGACCAGTTCCCGATGTAATACGTCGACGCCGTGCCCTCGGTGCCCGGCTGCACCAGGTACACCGTGTCCCCCGCCGCCGCCTCCGCCAGCGCCGTCGCCAGCAGGCACGCATCCGCCGCCGACGAGCAGTCCCCCGCCCCGACCGCGGCCGGCGCCGCGTACAGCCCAGCCGGGCCCTGCACCGCCCCGGCATTGCACGCCAGCCCCGCCGGACTGGCCACCCCCCGCTGGTCCGTCACCGGGCACAACGCCACGCTCGCACCATCCAGCATCACCGACGTCGACACCGGGACGATGCCCAGCGCCGGGTTCCCCGCCAGCGGCAGCACCGTCTGCGTCGGCCCCCCATTACCAGCCAGCGGCCCCAGCTCCGCCGCCGTCAGCGCCGCGGAATCAGCCGTCCCGCCGTTCTCGCAGCTGCCGTCGGTGCCCGCGTTGTACCCGGCGTCGGCCCACGACCCGCCCGCCTGGTCACAGCTGCCGTCAAAGATGTCCGCCGCCACCGACACCGTGCCCGACCCATAGAAGTCGCCGTTGTCGATCGCCCCGCCATCTCTGGCCGAGTTGCCGCTGAACGTGGAGTCCGACACGGTCAGCGCGCCGGTGCCGCTATGGTCGGCGTTGTCGATCGCCCCGCCATCGTGGGCCGAGTTGCCGGAGAAGGTCGAGTCCGACACGGTCACCGTGCCGCCGCCGCCGAAGTCGCCGTTGTCGATCGCGCCACCGCCATCACCGGCCTGGTTGCCGGTGAAGGTGGAGCCGGTCACGGTCAGCGTGCCGCCATTGCCGTTGTGAATGCCGCCGCCTTCAGCTGTTGCGGTGTTGTCGCCGTCCTGGATGGTGACACCCTGCACCGTGGCGTAGACACCGCTGCCGATGCTCAGCACCGGGCCGTCGCAGCTGCCGGTCTGGCACGTCCCGGCGCTGGTGCCGTCACCGTCCAGGATCGGCGCGCTGGCCAGCCCCGGCACGGGCGCGATGGTGACCTGCGCGCCCGCCGACGTCCCCGCCGTGGCCACGGACCAGTTCCCGATGTAATACGTCGACGCCGTGCCCTCGGTGCCCGGCTGCACCAGGTACACCGTGTCCCCCGCCACCGCATCCGATAGCGCCGTCGCCAGCGTGCACGCGTCCGCCGCCGACGAGCAGTCCCCCGTCCCGGCCGCGGCGGGAGCCGCGTACAACCCCGCCCCCGCCAGCGCCGGGCCCGCCGCAGCCGCCAGCCCGCCCCACAGCCCCGCGGCGGCCAGCACTGCCACTATGACACCGGCCAAGCCAGCCGGGATGCGCCTGATCATGGTCCCTCCCCAGGACAAGGAGCGCCCCGGGACCTGACCCCGGCAGGCACCCCGACACACCGCCAACCGAGCACATTATCCCCTGGCACACAGGTAACGGAAGGGACAATCAGGTAACGCAGGAGACAAATCCGTGCCCTTCCGCCCGGCCGCCCGCGGGGCGCCGGGACGGTGTACGGCGCGGTCACCGGGGATTTAGCATCGGGCTACTGGCGGCTCTGGCGGCCCGGCCGGCCCGCCGCGATCCGTTCTGCTGGATGGTTGTTCCGGCCGTTACGCGGGAGGCGAGCCGCTTGGGTCCCCTGGACGGAGTGCGGGTCATCGAGATCGCCAGCCTGGCGCCTGCCCCGTTCGGCTGCATGATCCTTTCCGATCTGGGCGCGGAGGTGCTGCGGGTCGACCGCGCCGAGAGCTGCGGGCCGGCCGCGGCCGCGCCCCGGGACCCGCTCAGCCGCGGCCGCCGCTCGATCGGCCTGAACCTCAAGGATCCCGACGGGATCGGCCTGCTGCTGAGCCTGGCCGAGGATGCCGATGTACTGGTGGAGGGGTTCCGGCCGGGGGTGACCGAGCGTCTCGGCTGCGGGCCGGCGGAGTGCGCGCGCCGCAACCCGCGGCTGGTCTACGCGCGGATGACCGGCTGGGGGCAGGACGGCCCGCTGGCGGGCGCTGCCGGGCACGACATCGACTACATCGCGGTGGCCGGCGCGCTGGAGCCGATCGGGCGGGCCGGCCAGCGCCCCGTACCGCCGCTGAACCTGGTCGCCGACTTCGGCGGCGGCGGCATGCTGCTCGCGGTCGGCGTGCTCGCGGCGCTGCTCGAGCGCGAGCGTTCCGGCCTCGGCCAGGTCGTCGACGCGGCGATGGTGGACGGATCCGCGCTGCTGACCTCGTTCCTGCACGGAATGCGCGCCGCGGGCGCGTGGCGGGACGAGCGGGGAACGAACCTGCTGGACGGCGGCGCGCCCTTCTACGACACCTACGAGACAGCCGACGGCCGGTACGTGGCGGTGGGCGCGCTCGAGCCGCGGTTCTACGCCGCGTTGCTGGCGGGCCTCGGGCTGGCCGGCCCCCGTCCTGGCGGCCGGGAACTGCCGGGCCAGCATGACCGGGCAGGCTGGCCGGTGCTCCGGGATCGGCTGGCCGAGGCATTCCGCCGCCGGACCCAGGCCGAGTGGTCCGAGGTGTTCGCCGGCACCGACGCGTGCGTCGCGCCGGTGCTCGGGCCTGGCGAGGCGCCGGCCCATCCGCACAACGTCGCGCGCGGTACGTTCATCGATATCGGCGGCATGGTGCAGCCGGCCCCGGCACCGCGTTTCGGCCGGACGGCCGCCGGGGTGCCGGAGCCGCCGCCCCGGCCGGGCGAGGACACCGACGCCGTGCTCGGCGGGCTCGGCTACAGCGAGGCGGAGATTACCGGCCTGCGGGCGCGCGGGATCGTTGCATGAGCTTCGGGATCGGCTGACGGCCCTGGACGCCGGCCCTGAGATGGCGCGGGTGGCCCGCCGGTCCGTCGTGCCCCGTGTTCTCGGGGTCGTCACACCGCGGGGTGTGACGCGGCTGGGGCAGGGGGCCAACTAGGGGTGTGAGCCAGATAACGTCATCGCCGCCGAACTCACCGCCGTCACGCCCGGCGCCGCAGGAAAGCGGGCCTGCTGATAGCGCGGCTGCTGAGTTCGAGGCGCTGTACCGGGCGAACGTGGCGGCGGTGACCGCTTACTTCGCGCGGCGCAGTGCGGAGCCGCAGACCGTGGCCGACCTGACCGCCGACACCTTCGTCCAGGCGATCACGTCGTTCGCCACCTTCGACCCGCGCAAAGGCACGCCACGCGCCTGGGTGTTCGGCATCGCCCGGCGGATCTACGCCGCGCACTGCCAGGCACACAGCCAGCAGCGCCGGAGGGCGGAGCGGCTCGCGGGCCGCCGGGAACTCTCCCCCGACGAAGCCGGGGACCTGATCGACCGGATCGATGCCGAACGCGCCGGCCGGGCGCTGGTCACCGGGCTGACCACGCTGCCCGCCGCGGACCGGGCGGTGGTCGAGCTGGTGGACCTGGCGGGCCTGCAGCCCAAAGAGGCGGCCCGGGTGCTCGGCATCCCGCCGGGCACCCTGCGGATGCGGCTGATGCGGGCCCGGGCCCGGCTGCGGAAAACGGCTAGCCCGGATCTGGCGCACGGCATTGACCCTGCGAGTGAGCCAGAGGTGAGGACATGACGAGATTCGAAGATCAGCTGTATCAGCGGCTGGTGGCCGAGCACGGGCACCACCTGCGTGCCGTGCAGCGGCCAGCGCCGGCCGGCCGCCTGGCCCGGCGGCCGGTGTGGCTGGCCGCCGGCGCAGCCGGCACCGCGGCCGCTGTCACCGCCGGGGTGATGGCGCTCGGCAGCGCGCCCGCCCTGGCCGCGTACTCGGTGACCCAGCGGGGCGGCACCGTAACGGTGTCGGTCGACCGCGCGTCCGGCGTGGCCGGCGCCAATGCGGCCCTGCGCAGGATGCGCGCCCGGGTAAGGGTCGTCCCGGTCCGGCCAGGCTGCCCGCCGATCGGGTCGCTGCCGCGCCCCCGGCCGGCCCCGCACCCGAGCGTGCGGGTCAAGGCCCGGGTGACCAAGGGCGGGCATCGCTCCGTCACGGTCACGCTGGGCAAGGGCGGCATCCCCGCCGGGGACACGATGATCCTGGCATTCAGCGGCAACCCGCGCGGTGGCACGGCGCTGGGAGCCGGTGGCATCATCACCGGGCGGGCGCCCCGCTGCGTGAGCCTCCCGTCCGCGCCGCACGGCGGGGGCCGCTCCGGCTGACCCAGGACCGTGACCCGATGGCACAGGACAGGATCTCCCGAGCCTGCCCGGCCCGGCGCCGGGCGGCTACCGGCGAGGCCCGGGCCGTCAGCGGGGGCGCAGGCCCCTGCGCACATACAGGTGCAGGCCACGGGTGTGGTTGGGAACACGCACGAAGTTAGCCTTGAAGTAGGCGGTGAGGGCGGGGGTCCAGGCAATCCGGCGATGGTTGAGGCCGGTCAGCCAGACGTACTGCGCATGCTCGAAGGCTGAGCGCCACATGGCGGCCACGGCCGGCACCCGGCCGGCGCCGGTAAGCGCGCCTCGCCCGTCCGATAGCGCATAGTTGGCGCCGGTTCCGTCGTCGACTGCCGGGCAGCCGGGGACGTCCGACAGGAACCTGTTGGTCGTGATCGTGTAGGCCACGTTGTCGGCCAGCACGCAGGCGCCGGGCGGGATGATCCGCTGGCCGGCGGCCAGCATCGCGACCGGCGCATCGGGCTCCAGGCTGCTCTCGAAGGAGGCCTGATTCCACCCGCCGATGGCAATCCCCGCGACCGCCAGCCCGGCCGCCGACCAGCGCAGCAGCCGCCCGGCTCCGCCGGTGCGGTCCACGAGCGCGGTCATCAGCCGGGACGCGGGCAGGGCTACTCCCAGGCCGAGGAAGGGCGCGAGGAAGCCGGCGAAGTGGTAGTGGAACTGCGCTGGCCACAAGAAGACGGCCACCATCGCCACGGCCGTCACGTAAGCAAACCATTCCAGCGCGGGCGGCAGCCGCCGGGTGATCAGCAGCGCCGCCGCGCAGGTCACGATGACGAAGGCGACGATGAGCGCGATCACGCCGAGCACGACGATGCGCCTGACATCGGGCTGGTCGGCGAACCCGGCCATCTGCCGCAGCCGGTAGGCCAGCGGCATCCGCGTCGCGTCCACCCGGCCGCCCACCTGAGCCGTGATCACGTTGTCGTAGAAGCTCCGCGGCGCGAGCGCCGCGAAGGGCACGACCGGGATCAGGAAGCCCGCGGCGACGCCGCCCAGGTAGGTTACCGTCCGCCGCGGCCTCGGCAGGCTGAGCACCGCGACGACGAGCACCGGGACGATGGCCCACGCCTCGATGACGCCGGCGAACCCGAACGCCACGCCCCCCCAGAGCAGCCGCCGGCGGCTGCCGGTGATCCGGTCACCGTCGAACACCGCCACCGCGCCGGCCAGGCAGAACAGCACCAGCCACGGCTCGACGAGCAGCGTGTGCGCGGAAGCGACGCTGTCCGGGTAGACCGCCATGACCCCGCAGGCGAGCAGCGCGGCGAGCACCCCCCGGTGCCGGACGAGCAGGCCCGCCAGCGCCACCCCGGCGGCCCCGGCGAGCATCGTGAGGATACGCGCCACCGCGAGGCCCCAGTCGGTGCCGATCACCCTGGCCACCGCGGCGACCGGGGCCATCAGCAGGGTGATCCCCGGCGGCTGCACGAACACGAAGTCGCGGTAGGGCAGCACGCCATGCATCAGGCGCAGGGCGCTGCCGAAGTACGATCCGTCGTCGTACTCGGTCACGCCCAGCAGGTATCCGGGCCTGGTCAGGTAGTACAGCCGAAGGCCCAGGCCAAGGAGCGTCACTGCGGCGATGACCACGCTGACGGGCGTCAGCCACGCTCGATGGCCTGCCGCGGGCCGCTCGGCCGGTCCGGCCTCTCCGGCGGCGGCCGGCTCCGTTAGCTGCGTTCCGCTCACATCTGGAGACTCTAGGCCAGGTCGAATTCGCCGTCCTTGACTCCGGCGACGAATGCGTGCCATTCGTCCGGAGTGAAGATCAGCTCCGGTCCATCCGGGTTTTTCGAGTCACGGACGGCGATCACGTGATCGCTGTCCTCCTTCGAGCCGGCGGCGGGGGCCACCTCGACGCAGTTTCCGCCGTCATCGCTATAACTGCTCGTGCGCCAGCGGGCGCTGGTCAGGTCCATCTCGCGTCAGCCCCTTCCCCGGTCGGGCTCTCGTGCGGCACCGGGCTGGCGCCTCCGACCGGAGCGTACCGAATACCAGGCCGGCCAGGCAGGACCGGCCCGCCAGCTGATCCTGGCCCGCGCACGTACGGCAGGGCTGGCATCAGGCCCCGCCGAGGCGGACCGCCGCGACTACCAGGAGCACCACTGACACCACGAGGTAGGCCCGGAGCAATAGCACGCTGAGCTTGGTGCCCGGCGACCAGGTGACCGGCTTGAGCAGGGCCAGCGGCGGCATCCGCCAGCTGTTGCGCTGCGCGCGGGACATCCCCGCGCCGGGGCGGGCGCGCGGTCCCTGGCGGCCGCGGACGATCCGCAGCCGGATGGCGGCCGCCAGCAGCCCGGCGGCCAGGATGGCGGACAGCCAGATCAGCGTGGCGGCGGCGTTGATGTGAGTAAACAGCGTGGTGGCGACCAGGGTGCCCGACAGCATGACGAGAACGCCGACGATCACGCTCGCCAGCATGTTCAGCCAGGGCGGGTTGACCCACGGGCCGAGCACTTCGGTGTCGTTGCAGAGCAGCAGCAGGAAGACGCTTGCGCTCGGCAGCAGGACGCCGGCCAGCGCCTGGACGCTGACGGTAATCAGCCCGAGCGGGGCGTGCGGGATGAGCACGACGCTCGCGGCCAGCAGCACCAGGGCCGCATAGCTGGCGTAGAAGGGCTTGGCGTCACGGAAGCTGCGGTGCAGGGAATGCTTGAGGTTGAAGACGTCGCCGAAGGCGTAGCTGGTGGAGAGGGTCACCGCTGAGGCGCCGAGGATGCTCGCGTCCAGCAGCACGATGGCGAAAATGCCGCCGAGCGCTCTGCCCTGGTGAGACAGCGCGCGGGCCACCCCGAGGGCGTCGGTGAAGTTCCCCGCCAGCGACGTTCCGTGCACGGCGAAGGCGGCCACGACGATGACCGCCGCGGCGCCGAAGACGACGACAAGCGACCCGAGCACGGTGTCGGCGCGCTCGTAGGGGATGAACCGCGGCGTGATGCGCTTGTCGATGACGTTCGACTGCTGGAAGAACAGCTGCCACGGCGCGACAGTCGTCCCGACGATCGCGATGATGAGCAGGATGGCGGTCGAGTTGATGCCGCCCTGGATACCGGGCACGACGAAGTGGTAGGCGATCTGGCCATAGTGCGGGTGCGACAGCAGCACGAGCGGGACGAGCAGCAGGCTGGCGCCGATGAAGACGAACATGGCGCGTTCCCAGCGGCGGAAGCTCCCGCTCAGCGTGATCCCGACGAGGAACACCGCGGCGATGGGCACCGCGATGTACGGGCTGACGCCGAAGTAGGCGAGCGCCAGCGAGACGCCGATGAACTCCGTCACGATGGTCAGGAAGTTCAGCAGGAACAGATCCCCGACGCTGAACCAGCCCCAGAACTTGCCGAACCGCTCGTTGATCAGCCGGGCGTGGCCGACGCCGGTGACCGCGCCGAGCCTGACCACCATCTCCTGGTTGACGATGAGCACGGGGATGAGCAGCAGCAGCACCCAGAGCAGGCTGTAGCCGTAGTCCTGGCCGGCCTGCGCGTAGGTGGACACGCCGCCCGCGTCGTTGTCCCCGACCATCACGATCAGGCCGGGCCCGACGATCGCGAGGAACGTCACCAGCCGCCGCCGCAGGTTGGAGCTGTGCTCCTCGTCGAGCCTGATCCGGCCGAACGCGCCCTCGATGTCGCCGAGATGCGCCTCGTCGAGCACGGCGCTCGGCGGCGTCAGGTTCATCTCCGGCCGGCCAATACCAGGAATGGGGTGCGGCCCGCCGGGTGCGGCGCCCTGCGCGGCGGCCGATCCTGCGGTCACCGGGGCCTGCGGCCCGGCGGGGCGCCCGTCCGGGACATGGGCGCTGGCCGGGACCTGGGCGCCGACCGGAACGGGCGCGGCCGCCGGAACGGGCGCGGCGGCCGGCTGCCCGTCCGGGACCTGGCGCTCGGCGCCCTGGCGCTCGGCGCCCTCGCCCGGCGTGACCCGGCCCTCGGGAGCGTCGCTCACGTCGGCTCCCCGCGACGGGAGTCTGGCGGCTGGGCGGCCTCACGCCGCCGCCAGTCCTCGGGCAGGGTAACCTCGAGAACGTCGTCCACCGTGATCACGCCGATCATCTTGCGGCGATCATCGACGACCGGGATGGTAATCAGGTTGTAGTCGCTCATCAGCACGGCGACGTCCACCACGTCGGTGTCCGCGCCGACCCGCACCGGGTCGTCGTCGTAGACGTCACTGAGCCGGGCCGCCGGATCCGACTGGACGATGGTGACCAGCCGGGCGACGCCGCACAGGCGGCCGCGCTCGTCAAGCGCGTGCACGCTGGTGAGCGCCTCCGGCTGCAGGCTGGTCGACTGGCTGACCGCATCCAGCGCCTGCTGGACGCTGACCTCGGCGGGAACGGCCAGGAAGTCAACGCCCATCAGGCCTCCCGCGCTGGTGGGATTGAAGCCCATCAGGGTCAGCACCTTGGTGCGCTGGCCCTGCGGCAGCAAGTCGAGCACGGGCTGACGGCGGCGCTGCGGCAGCTCGGCGATGGCGTCGGCGGCGTCGTCGGCGCGCATCCTGGCCAGCACCCCGGCGATCTCGGTGTCCGTACGGGCGCCGAGCAGCCTGGTCGCCTGATCCTCGTCCAGCTCCTCGAAGACGTCCGCCTCCAGCTCGGGGTCGGCGTGGACGTGGCCGAGTATCTCCGTTTCCTCCTCCTTGGAGGCGTCCTCCAGCAGGTCAGCGATCTGGGCAGGCTTCAGCCGGCGGATCCGCGCGAACGGCCCGCGCAGCAGGGCACTGCTGGTATGGCCGATGAGCGGCTCGAACTTGGCCCATTCCCTGAACGCGTGCTCGTCGGGCTCGCCGACGGCTGCCCCGCCGAGGCCGAGCCACCGGCGCGGCCGGCGGCGCGTGTCCACGCCGGTGAGCACCCAGTCGCCGCCCCGCTGCTGAAGCTCAAGGTCGACTGCCTTCATCAGATGCGCCCGCTCCACGTCAATGAGCCGGTGCCCCAGCACGTCAGCCCGGAGCAGCACCTCGCCGTTACGCCGATCGAACCTGCGCAGGTCGAGCTTGGCGCTCGTGAGCTTCAGAACCTCGCCGTCAAAGGAGCTGACCTGCTCGATGGGCACGTAGACCTCCCGGCCGCCGACCGTGGCGACCAGGCCGGTGACCTGCGGGTACTCCTCGCCGCGGAGCCGCACGATGACATCGGAAAGCCGCCCGAGCGACTCGCCCCCACGGTCCGTGAGCGGGCGCCGCAGCAGCTCAGACAGACGCAGCGTGCGCACGCTGCCTGCCTGCGGTGCCGGTGCGGGCGGTGTCGTCGTCATGGCATTACCTCTCTGATCGGGTAGCCCGATTCGGGTAGCCCGATGCCATCGTTCTTCCGCTGTCTGGACCAGCAGGCTTCTTATCCGGACAAGCCTGTCACGGCTGCTTTACCCAGATCACGGTGGCAGGGCTCGAGTACCCGGATCACGGTGGCAGGCCATGGTGAACGCAGAGTTACGCTGGTGCGCGGACCACTGAGGTGTCCGCCGACTGGCGTCCGGGTACGTTCTGACGTGCACAGGCCACGCCGGGCTCGGCGGCCAGCCGCCGCGATGGTATGAAGGCCACGTCAGGGGCGCGATCAAGCGGAAGGCGCTGCGGCGTGGCGATGCGCAAGACGAGAGGACTCCTCGGCGGGGCCAAGGCCATGCCAGAGGGCCTCGGTTATTCGGTCAAGCGGCGCCTGCTCGGGCCGCCGCTGGTGAATGAGGAACTCGGCGAGCAGCGCCTGTCCAAGCGGCTCGCGCTCGGCGTACTCGCGCCCGACGGGATCTCCTCTTCCGCGTACGGCACCGAGGAAATCCTGATCGAGCTGCTCAGGGGCGGCCTGGCCATCACGGCATTCACGCTCATCCTGCCGCTGACCGGGGTTGTCCTGTTCGTGATGGCGCTGGTGGTGCTGTCCTATCGCGAGGTCGTCTCGGTCTATACCAGGGCCGGCGGGTCTTACGTGGTCGCGCGGGAGAACTTCGGCCCCAGGGTGGCTCAGGTCGCGGCGGTCGCCCTGCTCATCGACTACGTGGTCACCGTGGCGGTGCAGGTGGCAGCCGGAACAGCGGCTGTCGCGTCCGCCCTGCCCGCCATCGATAACCAGACGACCATCACGCTGATCTCGATCGGCATCGTGATCCTGATGTGCTTTGGCAACCTGCGCGGGATCCGCGAGGCCGGGCGGGTGTTCGCAGTGCCCACCTACCTGTTCACCGCCACGGTGACCATCATGATCGTGGCGGGCCTGGTACGCGAGGCGCTCGGCACGCTGGGGCGCTATCCCTACCCGGTGGCGGGCCAGTACACGCACGCTCCGGCCGACAGTCGGCTGATCGCCTTCGCCATGGTCTTCGTGCTGCTGAAGGCGTTCGCCAACGGCGGTTCCTCGCTCACCGGCATCGAGGCCGTGTCGAACGCGGTGAGCGCGTTCAAGCCGCCAGAGGGAATCAACGCCCGCCGGGTGCTCGTGACCGAGGGCGTGATACTCGGATCGCTCGTCGCCGGAATCTCCTGGCTGGCGCATGTGACGCACGCCGCGCCGTACGTCTCCGGGGTGCCGACGGTCATCTCCCAGGAAGCAAGGGAGGTCTTCGGCCACTCGATCTTCGGCAACGGCCTGTGGATCCTGGTCCAGGCCGCGACCGCGCTGATCCTCTACACCGGGGGCAACACCAGCTTCAATGGCTTCCCGTTCCTGGCCAGCTTCGTGGCCGAGGACGCCTTCCTGCCTCGCTGGCTGACCAAGCGGGGCCACCGGCTGGTCTTCTCCAACGGCATCGTCGTGCTCGCCGTGCTGTCCTCGGTCCTGCTGGCCGCCACCCACGCCGAGGTGAACAACCTGGTGCCGTTCTACGCGATCGGGGTCTTCACCGCGTTCACCATGGCCGGATTCGGCATGGCCAAGTACCACCACAGGATCAGGGAGTCGGCGTGGCGGCGGCGGCTGGTGATCAACTTCTCAGCGGGCGTGACGTCGATGATCGTCGTGCTGATCTTCGTGGTGGTCAAGTTCACCGAGGGCGCATGGCTCGTCGTCATCCTCTTCGTCGTCGGCGTGCCCACGCTCATCCGGCTGAACAGGGAGTACCGGATGGAGGCCGACGTCCTGGAGCGGATCGGCAGCCGGGTCAGGCGGCCCGAGCCGCCGACCTACGCGCGCCGCACGGTCTACGTCTTCGTGGACGACTGCGACCTCGCCACCTTCGCCGCGCTGAGGTACGCGCGCAGCCTGCGGCCGACCACGCTGCGCGCCGTGCATTTCGTCATTGACAGCGCGCAAGCCGACACGCTGCGCCAGGCCTGGGTACGCGCGAACACGGGCGTCGTGCTCGACTTCATCGACTGCCCGGACCGGCGGCTTGCCCGGGCCGCGGCGGAGCTCGTCGATGCCGAGGCGGAGCTGCCCGGCGTGGGGGTCACCGCGATCCTGCCCCGGCGAAGCTACTCACCGCTGCTGGGCCGACTGCTGCACGACCGGACCGCGGACAAGATCGCGGGAGTGGTCAGCCGGATCCCGCACGCGGCGGCCACCATCGTGCCGTTCGACGTCCGCAGCAGGCTGCAGACCCTGCATGAGCGCCAGGCCAAGGCTGCCGCTGAGCGCGCGGCCGGCGGCGAAGATGGCAAGCCGGCATCCGCGAGCGAGCCCGGATCCCCTGACCGGCCGGGACACCCCGAGAAGCCGGGAAACGCCGAGGGGCCGGGGCATGCCGAGGGGCCGGGGCGGCCTGCCCGGCAGCCGGGGCACGCCTTCGGGCCCGGATCGGCCGGCCGGGCAGCACCGGCGGCCAGTCCCGGGCCCGCCGCAGCGCCTGCGCATGCCGCTGAACCAGGACCCGCCGGGCCCGTGCCCGTACCCGGGCCGGGACCTGCCGATCCCCGGCCCGGGCCTGCCGCACGGCCGGCCCACGCGGGTGAACCCGCGGCAGCCGAACCCGCGGCAGCCGAACAGCCAGCGCGCGCGGCCGAACCAGGGGTGACCGGGAAGCCGGAGCATGCGGCCGGACCGGGGGCCGCGGGGCAGCCGAAGCGTGCGGCCGGACCTGGATCGGCCGAGCAGCCAGTGCCCGCGCCAGCGGGTGCTGCGCCCGCAGCGAAGTCCGGCCAGCCGGCGGACCCTGCGGACGCCTACGACCGGCCTGTCCCGCCGCCGGGCGTCAACTCGATCGGGTCCCTGACCGGGCCCGGCCGGGCGACGGTGGAAGGGCGCATCTACGCGGTCGAGATCCGCCCGGTGGAGCACAACACCGTGCTGGCCGCCGAGATCGCGGATTCGACCGGTCAGCTGACGGCCCTGTTCTACGGGCGCTCGCATATCCCGGGCCTCGACTGCGGGGCCAGGATCAGGTTCCGCGGCCCGGTCGGCATCCAGGACGACGGGCCCGTCATGATCAACCCGGCCTACGAACTGCTCGCGCATGGCACCGCCAACCCGCCCGGCGCTTCCGGGCGAGAGGGGGGCAAGCCGCGACGGGACCGCCGCAATCCCGGCAAGGAGAAATGACCCCACAGCGCGCTCACGGCACCGGACCGGCCGGGCACGGGCACTCGCACTCCCGCGGGGTCACCGCGACGGGGCAGCACCGGCGCGCGCTGACCGCTGTCCTTGCCCTGACCGCGATGATCGCCATTGCCGAGGTGACCGGCGGCCTGATCTCCGGCTCGCTCGTCCTGCTCGCCGACGCGGCGCACATGGCGGCTGACGCGGCGGGCGTCGGGCTGTCCCTGCTCGCCGCCTACTTCGCCGCCAGGCCGGCCACGACCCGGCGCACCTTTGGCTACGCGCGTGCAGAGATCCTGGCCGCGATGGTGAACGCCGTGCTGCTCTTCGCCATGGCGGCGTTCATCTTCACCGCGGCCATCCGGCGGCTGATGTCGCCGCCGGATGTCAACAGCGGCCTGCTCGTAGTCTTCGGCGTGATCGCCCTCACCGCCAACGGCACCTCGCTGCTGCTGCTCCGCCGGGGCCAGGCCGACAGCCTCAACGTGCGCGGCGCCTTCCTCGAGGTGGGCTCGGACGCCCTGGGCGCCGCCGCCGTCATCGTCACCGGAATCGTGATCGCCGCCACCGGCTTCACCCGCGCTGACCCGATCGCCTCGCTGGCCGTTGGCTTCCTGATCCTGCCAAGGACCTGGCGGCTGCTCCGGGAGGCGGTCGACGTCCTGCTCGAGGCGAGCCCGCGGGGCATCGACCTCGCCGAGGTCCGGCGCCACCTGACCGAGCTTGGCGGCGTCCGGGGCGTGCATGAACTGCATGCCTGGACGATCACGTCCGGCCTGCCCGTGCTCTCCGCGCACGTGGTCGTCGAGGAGGAGATCCTGGCCGACGGCCGTAGCGGGGTAATACTCGACCTGCTGCAGGAATGCCTGCGCGGGCACTTTGACGTGGAGCACTCCACGTTCCAGCTTGAGCTGGCCGGGCACGTCGACCATGAGGACCCGATGCACCAGTAGGCCCGCTGCCCGGCTGACCCATCAGGCCAGGCCAGGCACGACGCTGCACCGGATCACCGCGGCTGATAGCTGAGCGCCTGGAAGGGCCAGTCCGCTGCCAGCCAGGCCGCTACGGCGTCGTGCAGGGCCAGGTCCAGGCTCGCCCTGTCGGCCCGGACCCAGGATCTGACGCTCGCGTCGTGATCCTGGTCCTGGTCCTGGTCCTGGTCCCTGGCAGGGTAGATGTAGACGCAGCCGATGATCTCGCCAGTGGCTATCTCGATGACGGTGTAGGTGAAGCCGGCCCGCCGGGCGAAGTCATCCTCGTGCTGCAGCAAGTCGGCGAGGTTGTCGTCCGCTGACATCGCCGGATCGGGCCAGCCGCGGCCGGCGAAGCCAGGAGTCGCGCTGATGTGCTCGACGCTGGACATCCATGCCGCATAATCCGCGCTGTTGTGCTGAGGTCCCAGCGGCTCCAGCCGGAAGGGCGCGACGACTAGCTCGCGCGGGACGGCGAAGCCGGCCGGAACGAAAGGACGGCCGGGCATCAGCCGGCCGCCCGCTGGGGCCCGCCCAGGTCGGCCAGGGCAGTCCGGGCCGCGCCGACACCGCACATCCCGTGCACTCCCCCGCCCGGCGGGGTGGACGCCGAGCAGAGATAGACGCCAGCCAGGGCGGTCCGGTAGGGGTGCCATCGCGACGTGGGCCGGAAGACGGTCTGGCGCAGTGTGCCCGCCCCGCCGTTGATGTCCCCGCCGACGTAGTTCGGGTTGTGCTTCTCCAGATCCGCGGCGGTGCGGACCTCCCTGGCCAGCACGAGGTCGCGGAATCCGGGCGCGAAGCGCTCGATCTGCGCCTCGATGCGGTCCGCCATGTCCGCCGTGGATCCGGACGGTACGTGGCAGTAGCCCCAGAGCGTGTGCTTCCCCTCCGGCGCTCGTGTCGGGTCGACGACGCCGGGCTGCGCGACGATGCAGTAAGGGCGGCCGGGATGCCGCCCGGCGGCGACATCGGCCTCGCTGCGGGTGATCTCGGCCAGGGTGCCGCCGAGGTGCAGGGTGCCGGCCTCCCGGCCGGCCGCGGCGGTCCACGGAACCGGGCCGTCCAGCGCCCAGTCGACCTTGCACACGCCGGGCCCGTACCTGAACCGCTCCAGCGCCCGCCGGTATCCGGCCGGCATCTGGTCCCCGGCGATCCGCAGGAACTCGCGCGGCGAGATGTCGAGCAGCACCACCCGGGCGGGCGGCAGCTGGTCCAGCCGGCTGATCCGGCAGCCGGTCACGAGCTGCCCGTCGAGTGACGCGAGCTCGCTGGTGAGCGCGTCGATGAGCATGGCGCTGCCGCCTTCGACCACCGGCCATCCCGCCGAGTGCGCCAGCATCGCGAGCAGCAGCCCGAATCCGCCGGTGAGCGGGGCCGTCAGCGGCTGCATGGAATGCGCCGCCAGGCCGGCCAGCAGCGCCCTCGCCTCCTCGGTCTCGAAGCGGCGCGCGAGCAGGGCGGCGGGCAGCAGGCCCCGCTGGCCGAAGCGGGCCACGGCGGCCGGGTGCGCGGGAACGGACCGCAGCGGGGCGAGCACGGCGGGCACGATGGCTCCTGAGTCCCTGACCAGCGGGGCCAGCAGCCGGCGGTAGGCGCTCGCGTCCGCGCCGAGCGCGCTGGCCGTCTCCTCTACTGAGCCGCCGACGGCCGCGGCACGGCCGCCGTCGAGGGGGTGGGCGAAGGCGACCTTGGGAGCGAGCAGCCGGACGCCGCGCGCCTCCAGGTTCGTGCCAAGGAAGAACGGCGACGCAGCGGCGAGCGGATGCACGGCCGAGCAGATGTCGTGATGGAAGCCGGGGAGGGTCAGCTGGGCGGTCCTGCATCCCCCGCCGGGGCTGGCCGCGCCCTCGAAGACGTCCACGGCGAACCCGGCGCGGGCAAGCGTGAGAGCAGCCGCGAGCCCGTTCGGTCCGGAGCCGACGACGACCGCGTCTGGTGCCCTCACAGGCTGATTATCTCCTGCTCGGCCGCCACGGTGACGGGCAGTGGCGCCCGTGCGAGCCGCCGGCCAAGCTCATCGAGCTCGTCGTCGGTGCGTTCCGGCCGGTGGTGCAGAAGCAGCACATGCCGGGCTCCGGCCCGCCCGGCCAGGCCGACCGCGTAGTCAGCGGCGGCGTGACCGAAGGAGGCCTCGGCGGCAAGCTCGCCGGGCAGCAGGGAGGCATCGTGCATCAGCAGGTCGGCGCCCTCGGCCAGGTCGAGGGCCGCGCGGTGATACTCGCCCCAGCCGTCGGGCCCTGGCCCGAGGCTGGTCGGGCAATGGTCGGGGATATAGGCGACGACGGAGCTCCCGTCACTGACCCGGTACCCGAATGTCCGGCCGCCCTTGTGCGGGACCTCCCGCGCCTCGACGGAGAACCGGCCCGCCTTGAAGCACCCGGGGGCCACACTGCCGAACTCCCAGGCCCCGCGCAGCTCATCGGGCCGGATCGGGAAAAGCGGCGGCGACATGCCGCGGCGAAGCGCCGACTCCGCGCTGGAGCCGTCTTCCTGCTCGGGCAGCAGCAAGGTCACCCGGGATCCGGCCATGTCCCCGCCCCGGAAGAATGGCAGCCCGTGCACGTGATCCCAGTGCAGGTGCGAGAGCAGGATCACGCCGGCGTACGGCTGGCCGCCGAGCAGGGAGGTGACCCGGCGCACGCCTGTCCCCGCGTCAAGGATGAGCGTCGGCACCGTATCGCCGTCATGGGCGAGGGCCACGCAGGATGTGTGGCCCCCGTAGCGGACAAACTCCGGTCCCGGCGCGGCGGTCGAACCGCGCGCGCCGCAGATATGAATCCGCACTGGTCAGTCGCCAGCGGTATCTTCGCGATGGTGGCCGCCGGAGAGTTCCTGCAGGGCGGAGTGGTCGAGCCGGGCGGCGTCGACCGCGGCCATCCGGCAGGCGGTAACCGTGACGAGCGAGGACGTCCGGATGCCGCCTTCCAGATGGGCCCGCTCGCCGAGCAGCGCCCCCGGGCCGTACTCGGCCAGCTGCTCGCCGTCCCGCTCTACCCGGATGACGCCGTCGAGGACCAGGTAGACATCGGTACCGCGGTCCCCCTGCCTGACCACTGTCGTGTCAGCAGGGAAGCGCTCGATCCTTGGCTTGGCGCCGCCGTGCATCAGCTGCACCGACAGCGTTCGCTCAAGCGCGGTCTCAACGGCGGTGACCAGGGCCGGGGAGTCCTCGTCGCCCCAGGGGCTGTGCTTGCCGAACGACTTGCCGTACCAGTCGAGGAAGTCGGTTAGGCCGGACTTCTGCGAGAGCCGGCCCTGATCGTCGTAGATCCAGTGCCGTGGGAAGGCGCTCGCCCCGGTCATCGCGAATTCCGCGCTGCCGTCGGCATGCAGGGTCAGGGACAATGTCGTCCATACCAGCGGCGCCTGCCACTGCACGTACGGCTTGCGCTGCACCCGCCTGGGCGCCGGCAGCCCGGTCCGGCCGCCGACTGTCTGGGTGAAGCGCACCGAGGTGTCCGTCCGCTCCGGATCACGCTGCAGGTCGGGAAGCTGCACGGCCTGGAAGCGGTAACGCAGCCCGCCGAGCCGGACGGTAGTGGAGCCCATCAGGCCGCCGCCGTCGTAGCCGGCGTCGGTGATGCGGCCTGAGCCGTCCACCTCGATCCAGGCCCGAAGGACATTGGCAAAACGGAACCTGTCGGCTAGCTGTAGCTCGCCGATGACTCCGAGTTCATCGGGCGGAGGATCGTCATAGTGGGTGAATCCGGCATCGAAGGCCACCCGTGTTCCTCCGGTGACCGCCTCGGACGGAATCCAGGACAGTGAGGTGACGCAGCTCTCATGACGCATAGGCCCATGCTCGTCCTGCCGCGGCCGGCGCGCCAGGGTAGTGGCTGGCATTCTCCGGGATGGTGCCTGGTATCCGCGGGTGTGACTAGCACCACCGCTATTCCGGTGGGCTGCGCACTGGCATTGGCGCCTGGGATATGTGAAAACTAGCGGGATGGATCACTGCGCGGCTGCCCAGGGGCACGTCATCGATGTCTTCCTCGCCGACGACAACCTGATCGTGCGCGAGGGAGTGCGCGCGCTCATCGAGCGCAGCGCGGACCTTCGCGTGGTCGGGGTGGCCGCCGACTACGACGAGGTCATCAGCGGCTGCGCCGAGTCCGTGCCGCAGGTGCTCGTCACCGACGTCCGGATGCCGCCGTCATTTCACCGCGAGGGCATCGACGCGGCGAAGGAGGTGCGCAAGCGCCACCCGGGGACCGGGGTCGTCGTGCTGTCCCAGTACGACGATCCTGAGTACGCAGTCTCGCTGCTCGCCGAGGGCTCGGCTGGCTACGGCTACCTGCTGAAGGACCGCGTCGCCGAGGGCAATCAGCTGGCCGACGCCATCCGCTGCGTGGCCACTGGCGGCACCGCGCTGGACCCCGCGATCGTCGAGGCGCTTGTCCGGCCGGTCGTCTCGCCGGGCGGCCTGCTGCCCGCCGAGGAGGCGCTGCTCGGCATGGTGGCCGAGGGAAAGCCGATCAAGGCCATCGCGGCGGCGCGGAAGGTGCCGCCCGAGGCGGTCGACGCCGAGGTGGAGGCGGTCTTCGTCAAGCTCGCCGCGGGCGTCGCCTCGGGGAACCCGGCCGCGCTGAACCGCCTCCGGCTGCTCCATCAGGCGATCGTTGACCGCGAGGAGCAGGGCGAGACGCTGTCCCGCCTGCTGCCCGGCGGACTGGCCGAGAAGCTCCGCGGCGGGCACCAGCGCATCGGCGAGACCGAGCGCGTCGTCGTGACCGTGCTGATGAGCGATATCAGGTCCTACTCGACCATCGCCGAGCACGCTGACCCGAGCCAGCTGGCCGGGCAGCTCAACACCCACCGGGCGGCGATGAACCAGGCCATCCTCGGCGAGGGGGGCACCGTGATGCAGTTCGTCGGCGATGCGGTGATGGCGGTCTTCGGCGCCCCGTTCCCGCAGCCGGATCATGCAGACCGCTCGGCGATGGCGGCGATGGCCATGCATGCGCTGCAGGCAGAGATCAACGCCCGGTGGACGGCCGCCGGGCTGCCGGCCTTCGGCCTGGGCATCGGCCTGTCAACCGGCGAGGCAGCCGCCGCGCTGCTCGGCTCCGAGGAACGGCTGGAGTACACGCTGGTCGGTGACACGGTCAATCTGTCCCAGCGGCTGCAGCAGCTCGCGGCGACCGGCGAGACCGTGCTATCGGAGGCCACCAGCAAGGCCCTGACCGTGCCCGCCAGGCTGACCGCGCTGCCCGCCCAGCTGGTCAAGGGCCGTGATACCGCGATAGTCGCCTACAAGATCACGCAACTCGACATTGCCCGGCACGACTCCGATAGCCCGATGACCCAAATCCGATGACCCGATGATCCAGGGGACCCGATGAACGAGATGCTGCCAGCGCTCACCGTGCGGGGCGTGCGCAAGACATTCGAGGCCGAGAACGCGCCCGTGCGCGCGCTGCGCGGCGTTGACCTGACCGTGGCCGCGGGCGAGTTCGTAGCGCTGATGGGACCATCGGGCTGCGGCAAGTCGACGCTGCTGAACCTCGTGGCCGGGCTGGAGCTTCCCGACGAGGGCACGATCATGGTCGCCGACGAGGAGGTGACCGGGCGCGGCGAGGATGACCTGGCCCGCCTGCGCCGCAAGCACATCGGCATCATTTTCCAGTTCTTCAACCTGCTGGAGGGAATGACGGTGCTGGAGAACGTCGCCCTGCCCGCCGTGATCGCCGGCCGCAAGCGGCGGATGGCCGAGACGAGGGCCCGCGACCTGCTTGACCTGCTCGGCATCGGCGACAAGGCGGCAGCGGCTCCTGGCGTGCTGTCCGGCGGCCAGCGGCAGCGGCTGGCGATCGCCAGGGCGCTGGCGAATGAGCCGACCCTGCTGCTCGCCGACGAGCCCACCGGGGCGCTCGACTCCGACGGCGGCCAGGAGGTCATTGAGCTGCTGAGCCGTCTGCATGCCGGCGGCCAGACCATCGTCCTTGTCACCCACGACGCCCAGGTAGCGACCGCCGCTCAGCGCATCGTGCGCATGCTCGACGGGCGCATCCTGCCGGCCCCGGAGGGAGGCGAGCCAGGGCGCGACGAGAATGTCCCGGCCACGGCCCGGTGATCGCAGGCCGAACCGGCATGCGAGTGCTCCGGTACCGGTTCCGGGCCACTTTCCGCCGCCGGTGGGGCGGCTACCTGGCCCTCGCCGTAATGATCGGCCTGCTCGGCGGCGTGGCGATGGCGGCGATGGTGGCCGCCCGCCGCACCGATGCGTCGTACCCGAAATTCCTCGCCAGCACCAATCCCTCCGACCTGATCATCCAGCCGAACGGAGGATGCTGCACCTATCAGGACGCTCAGCATTTCGTCGCCCAGATTGGCCGGCTCCCGCACGTCCGGCAGATGGAGACTGCCACTACAGTCCGGGCGGCAACCATCACGCCGCGCGGCGGGATCGGCACCGTGCTCCAATCCCAGGTGCAGCTCATCTCCAGCGCCGACGGAATGTTCTCCCACCAGGACCGGGTCACGATCACAGCCGGGCGGGCGGTCAACCCGGCGCACCCGGACGAGGTCGTGGCCAGCACGCGGGCTGCCGCCGCGCTGGGCCTGCGCGTGGGGTCACGCCTGCCGGTCGGAGTCTGGTCGAGTGACCAGAAAAAGATCACCCCGTTCCACCGGAAGCTCGACCTGACCGTAGTCGGGATTGGCGTGTTCAACACCCAGGTCCTGCAGGACGACATCGACTCCGGCCGGACCGGCTTCCTGCTCGGCGCGCCTGCCCTTGCCAGGGAGTTCGGCTCTTGCTGCACCTCTGACGCCTACGTCGGCCTGCAGCTGACGGGCGGCAGCCGCGACGATACGACCGTTGCGCGTGAGTACGAGCGGCTGGAGAACACCAGTCCCTTCTACGCAAAAGCTGGCAGTCAGATCCTCCAGGTCCTGCAGGTTTACGACACGTCGGACATTGAGGCGGAAGCACAGCGGGCGATTCGCCCGGAAGCCATCGCCCTGGGCGTGTTCGGGGTGATCGCCGGGCTCGCCGCGCTGCTGATCGGCATCCAGTCGATCTCCCGGCAGTTGCAGGCCGGTTCCGGCGACACCGAGATCCTGCGCGGGCTGGGCGCAAGCCCGGCGGCGACCACGGCCGACGGGCTGCCGGGCATCATCGGCGCCATCGCTGCCGGATCGGTGCTGGCGGCTGTGGTGACCGTTGGCCTGTCACCGCTGACCCTGTTCGGGCCGGTGCGGAGCGCCGAGCCATCGGCCGGCATCTACCTGGACGCGGCGGTGCTGGGACTAGGCGCGCTCTTCCTGTTCGCGGTCCTCGGCGCGGTGGCTGTCGTCATCGGCTTCCGGCTTGCGCCGCACCGGGTGGCCGCTCGCGGGCAGGCAGCCGGGCGCGGGTCGGGCGTGGTCCGGGCCGCGCTAGCCGCCGGGCTGCCGACGCCGGTGGTGGCAGGCACGCGATTCGCCCTGGAGCCGGGGCACGGCCGGACGTCGGTACCGGTGCGCTCGGTCATCACCGGGGCGGTCCTGGCCATTGGCGTGGTCATTGCCACGCTCACCTTCGGTGCCAGCCTCAATACGCTCGTCTCGCACCCGGCCCTCTACGGCTGGAACTTCAACTACGCGCTGTACTCGACCGACGGCTGGGGGCCATTCCCCCCGGCGATTACCCAGCTGGTTGATCACGACCATTCGGTCCAGTCCAGTACCGGGGTGTACTTCCTGACGGTCCAGATCGACGACCAGCAACAGACGGTCCCGGCCATCCTCTCGCCGGTTCGCGCCGCGGTGGGCCCCCGGATCCTGCACGGCCGCGGGCTGGACGGGCCTGGCCAGATAGTGCTCGGACCGGCCACGCTGGCCCAGCTGCACAAGCAGATCGGCGACACCGTGCGGGTCTACCTGGGCAACGTCATCCGCGATACCAAGCTGCGGATCGCGGGCACAGCCGCGCTGCCGACTATCGGCGACACCCTCGGCGTGCACGCATCGCTAGGCACCGGAGCGCTCTTCGCCACGACGGTGGTACCCGCGCCAGTCTTCACCAGAGAGTACGGCCCGGAAAGCGGCCCCAACGCCATCTTGGTGCGGCTGCGTCCCGGCATCAGCCAGACGGCCGGCCGGCGGTCGCTGCAGAAGATCGCCGATGAGTACAACCAGTTCGCGCACTCGCCGCAGATCCTGGCGCACGAAGGCCCGTCAGCACTGCAGATTCAGGCCAGCGTACTGCCGGCGCAGCGGCCGGCGGAGATTGTCAATTACCGGACGATGGGCACGCTGCCCGCGATCCTGTCCGGCGGCCTCGCCGCCGGGGCGGTCGCCGCGCTCGGGCTCACGCTGGTCACCTCAGTGCGCCGCCGCCGCCGTGACTTCGCGCTGCTGAAGACGCTCGGCTTCACCCGCGGCCAGCTCGCGGCGGCCATCGCCTGGCAGTCAACGGTCATCATCGCCATCGGCCTGGTCATCGGGGTGCCGCTAGGGATCGCGGCCGGCCGCTGGCTGTGGCTCCTGTTCGCCCGTGAGCTGTCGGCCGTGCCCGACGCGGTCGTCCCGGCCGCCTCGATCGCGCTGGCAGCCCTGGCCGCGCTGGTGCTGGCCAATCTCGTGGCAGCCCTCCCCGGCCGGTCCGCCGCCCGGACCAGTGCCGCGCTCACGCTGAGGTCGGAGTGACGCCGATGCGAACCAGGGAGCCGGCATGAACGGGCCAGTGCTGCGGGTGGCGTGGTACCGGTTCCAGGCCACCTTCCGCCGCCGGTGGGCCGGCTATCTCGCCCTGGCCGTGCTCATCGGCCTGGTCGGCGGCGTGGCGATGGCGTCCGTGGTAGCCGCCCGCCGCACCTATGCCTCGTATCCGAAGTTCCTGGCCAGCACTAACCCCTCTGATCTCGTCGTGCAGCCGTTCACCAAAACGGATTACTCGCCTGGTTTCGTCCGCCAGCTGACCAGGCTGCCGCATGTGCGGAGCGCGGCGGTCGCGGTGCCCTTCAACGCGATAACCCTCACGCCGCGAGGCAAACTCGGCATCGTTCCGCCGCCGGTGGAGCGGCTACGTCGCGCTGGCCGTGCTGCTCGGCCTGGTCGGCGGGGTGGCCCTGGCCTCGGTGGCAGCGGCCCGCCGCACCGACTCGTCCTACCCGGACTTCCTGGCCGGCACGAACCCGTCTGACCTCATCGTGCAGCCGACTACGATGCCGCCCTATTCGCCGGCCTTCCTCGACGGGCAGCTTGCCCGGCTGAAGCACGTCAGCCGCGTCGAGACCGCCGAAGGATTCAACGCGGCCACCCTGACCCGCCGCGGCGGGTTCGCCACGTTCCTGATCACGCAGGTGGAGCTGGTCACCAGCCTGGATGGCCTCTACTCCGATCAGGACCGCCTGACGATCGTCCGGGGCCACCGGGCCAATCCGGCCCGCGCGGACCAGGTAGTCGCGACTACCCAGGCCGCGTCGGTGCTCGGCCTGCAGGTGGGATCGCGCCTCTCGGTTGGCGTCCTGCCCAACGCGGCGAAGACGCACTCCGACCTCCGCAAGCTCAAGCTGACCGTGGTCGGGCTCGGCGTGCTCAACACCCAGCTCGTCCAGGACGACATCGACCGCGACCGGACCGGCTTCCTGATCGGAACACCCGCGCTGGCCCGGATGATTGTGCCCTGCTGCGCCGCCTACGAGTACGTCGGCCTGCAGCTGGCCGGCGGCAGCAACGATGATGCCGCAATCGAGCAGGAATACGACGATCTGCTCAGCACCAGCCGCTACACCGAGTCGGGCCGAGGTTCCGGCTCCACGCTCCAGGTTTACGTCACCTCGGCGATCGAGGCGCAGGCGCAGCGGGCGATCCGCCCGGAAGCCATCGCCCTCGGCGTGTTCGGGCTCATCGCCGGGCTCGCCGCGCTGCTCATCGGCGCGCAGTCGATCTCCCGGCAGCGGCGCGAGGGCGCCGGGGACACCGCGGTGCTGCGGGCGCTCGGCGCCGGACCGGTGGCGACCGCGGCCGACGGCCTGCCCGGCATCCTCGCCGCGGTGCTGGCCGGATCGCTGCTGGCGGCGGCCGTTGCCACCGGGCTGTCCCCGCTGACCTTGTTCGGGCCGGCCCGCGCCGTCGAGCCGCTGTCCGGGATCTACCTTGACTGGGCCGTGCTCGGGCTAGGCGCGCTCGCCCTCGCCGTGATCCTCGGCGGGGTGGCCTGCCTGGCCGGCTTCCGGCAGGCGCCGCACCGCGCCGTTACCCGGATAGCTGCGGGGCGGACGTCAGGCGCGCTGCGGGCGGGCCTGGCCGCCGGGCTGCCGGTCTCGGCAGTTGCCGGGCTGCGGTTCGCCCTGGAGCCGGGCCGGGGGCGTACCGCGGTGCCGGTGCGCTCGGTGATCGCCGCCTCGGTGCTGGCGGCCCTCGTCGTCATGGCGACGCTGACCTTCGGGGCCAGCCTCAGCACGCTCATCTCGCATCCGGCCCTGTACGGGTGGAACTTCAGCTATGCGCTGTATTCGACCGACGGCTACGGGGCGTTCTCGGATAAATTCATCGGTCCGCAATTGCGCGGCGACCGGCTGGTCGCCGCGACTACCGGGGTCTACTTCGCCACCGCCCAGGTCGACGGCCAGACGGTCCCGGTCATCACCGGCCCGGCCCGTGCCGCAGTCGCCCCGCCGGTGCTGCGTGGCCACGGGGTCGACGGCCCGGGTCAGATCGTGCTCGGCCCCGCCACCCTGGCCCAGCTGCACAAGCGGATCGGTGACACTGTCCGGGTATCCGAGGGAAGGATCCTGACCTCGCGCTCACTGCGGATCGTCGGCACGGCCGCGCTGCCGGCCATCGGCACGGTCCTTGGCGTGCACGCATCCATGGGCACCGGCGCACTCATCGACACCTCGGTGGTCAACACCACGACGCTCACCGCGGGCTTCGGTTCGCTGGCCGGGCCGAACGCCATCCTGATCCGGATGCGGCCCGGCGTCAGCCAGTCCGCCGGACTGCGGTCGCTGCAGAAAATCGCCGCTGCGTACCGCCGGCTCTTGCGCTCGCCGAAGATCCTGGCCGCCAGCAACGGCTCCTCCCAGATAGTTACCGTGAACCTGCTGGCGGCGCAGCGCCCGGCGGAAATCGTGAACTACAAGTCGATGGGCGCGATGCCCGAAGTCCTGGCCGGCGGCCTGGCCGCTGGTGCCGTGGCCGCGCTCGGGCTCACCCTGACTGCCTCGATCCGGCGCCGGCGGCGCGACTTCGCCCTGCTGAAAACCATCGGGTTCACCCGGTCGCAGCTCGCCGCCGCCGTCGCCTGGCAGGCAACCGTGACGGCCGGCGCCGGGCTGGTGATCGGCGTTCCGCTGGGCATTGCCGCGGGCCGGTGGCTGTGGCTGCTCTTCGCCCGTGAGCTGTCCGCGGTGCCCGACCCGACGATCCCCGCCTTCTCGATCGCCCTGGCCGCCCTGGCCGCCCTTATCCTGGCCAACCTGGTCGCCGCGATCCCCGGCCAGCGGGCCGCCCGAACGCCTACAGCTACCGTGCTGCGAGCGGAGTGATGATGAACACTGCCCTTGATGGTCGCCCCGTCGTGGTACCGCCACGGGGCGGCAGCGCCGCGCGCCGCATCGTCGCCGGAATGCTGCTGCCCGTCATCATCGCCGCGATCGCGGTGATCGGACTCCGGGTCCCGGCCAGTGCCCCCTTCCCTGCCGCTGCGGCCGTCGCCTTCGGGCTCGTTCTGGTCGGTGCATTGTCGGCCGCCGTCCTCGGCCGCGCACGGGAGCCGGTACCCCAGTGGCAGGTGACGCTCGGCCCGCTGGCCGCCGCGGTCGCGCTGACCGCGTCACGGATGGGTGATGAGACGTCCGGCGGGCAGCATCATGCTGCCCGCACCGTTGCCACGCTGGCCGTGCCGTTCGTCGTCGCCATCTGGGTCCACCTGCTGCTCGCCCTGCCCGATGGCCAGCTCGCCGGGCGGGGCAGGCAGGCGGCAGCTGGCCTGGCCTATGCCGGCGCGGCGGGCATCGGGGTAGTGCTGGCGATCGCCGGCCGCCCGCTTCCGGCCGGGGCAGTGGCGCTGATCTGGTCGCTGGCCACGGCATGTGCTCTCCCGGCGGTACGGCTCCGCTACGCCGCGGCGGCGGGCCGCGACCGGGAGCGGATGCAGTGGATGAGCGTCGGCGCCGTGCTGGCGGCCGACTCGGCGCTCGTGGTCCTCGTCCTGCACGTGCTCGTCGAGTGGCCAGGGCCGGTCGCTGCCGTGACGGCCGGCTGCGCGATCTTCCTGCCGCTTGGGATGATCACCGGGGAGGTCCGCGGGCTCGGGAAGTACGGCGGGCGGGTGCTGGTCCAGGTGCTGTCGGTAGCGGGATTCACCATCGTGGTCGCGGCTATCTACCTCGTGATCGTGTTCGGTATCGGGACGCCGCCGCACGATTCGGGGGACCGCGCGGTGCTCGGGCTGTCGATGGTGGCGGCGGCGGTGGCTGCGATCGGGTACCTGCCGGCCAGGGACCGGCTTGTGGCCTCTGCCACGCGCTTCGTCTACGGGGCCAAAGAGGCGCCCGACGAGGCCCTTCGCACCTTCGGCAGCCGGCTGACCCGGGCCATCCCGATGGACGAGCTCCTGCTGCAGCTGGCCGAGTCGCTGCGCAAGACCATGGGGCTGACCAGAGCCGAGGTCTACACCGGAGCAGGGGACGTACTGGAACGGGCGGTGTCGGTGCCAGATGCCGGGGCCCGCTCGATCGTCGTCACCACCCGCGAGCGCCCCATCGTGACCAGAGCCGGAGTGTCGGGCAGCGCCTGGGCATCGGTCTGGCTGCCGGCCCTGCTCGAGGGCCGCGAGCATGAGCAGCTGCGGGTGGCGCCGGCCAGCCACGGCGGCGAGCTGCTCGGCCTGATTGTCGTCGAGCGGCCCGCCGCGGCCGACAGCTTCTCCGAGGACGACGACCGCGTGCTCACCGAGCTCGCCCGCCAGGTCGGGCTCGCCTTTCACAACGCGCAACTCGACACGGCGCTGCAGACGACGCTGGATGAGCTCCGCGGCCAGGCCGTGGCGCTGCGCGAGTCCCGGGCCCGCATTGTCGCCAGCGGTGACGCCGAGCGCCGCCGGGTGGAGCGGAACCTGCACGACGGGGCACAGCAGAATCTCGTCGCGCTTGCGATCAACCTGCGGCTGGCCCGCGATATCGTCGCCGAAGACCCGGTCGCAGCGGCGCAGATGCTGGACGAGATCGGCGATGAGGTCAAGCGGACCATCCAGGAGCTACGCGAGCTCGCGCACGGCATCTACCCGCCGCTGCTCGCCGACAGCGGCCTCGGCGAGGCGCTGCGCGCCGCTGCCAGTCGCAGCCCGCTGTCCGTTGCCGTGGTCAGCGCGGGGATCGGCCGTTACACCCCCGAGATCGAGGCGGCTGTCTATTTCTGCTGCCTTGAGGCGCTGCAGAACGCGGCCAAGCACGCGCCCGCGGCCGGCGTCGAGGTGCGGATCTGGGAGGACTCAGGCGGCCTGCTGTTCTCGGTGATCGACGACGGTCCTGGCTTCGAGCCCGAGCGCGCGCGGAAAGGCCACGGCTTCGTGAACATGGCCGACCGGCTGGGCGCGATCGGCGGCACCGTCCGCTGGCAGTCCGAGCCCGGGCACGGGGCGCAGATCAGCGGCTCGATACCGCTGGTCTGACGCCAGCCGCCACCGGCCCCTGGGCCGCAGGCGGATCCGGGCCGCAGGCGGATCCGGAGCCGCTGACTTACCCGGACCCGAGTGAGCCGATGTCCGGGTGCTCCCACATCCGGCGCAGGGTGTCGGCCGCAAGCTGCTCCTTGTTCAGGTAGCCGCTCGCGCCGCTGGCCGCGGTGCCGCTGGGCAGGTCACTTGCGTCATAGGTCGAGCACAGGATGACGACGACGTCCGGATGCGCGGCGGTGATACGGCGGGTGGCCTCAATGCCGTTCATTTCCGGCATGTTGATATCCATCAGGACCAGGGCCGGGTGCAGCCTGTCCACCAGTTCGATCGCCTCCGGTCCGGAGGCTGCCTCCCCGGCGAGCTCGAATCCCTCCATCCGGCGCAGGACGGCCTTCGCTGCCGAGCGGAACGGCGCCTGATCGTCAACGACCAGGACTGAGTACAGAACTGTCACGGTTCCAGCTTCGCACGAGCCGCGGCTGCTGCCGAGGGTGCTGCCATCCTGGCGGCGGTGTGCCAGCCTCCCCATGGCCGCTTCCATAACGGGAGCGGTCAGCCCCTTATGGCCGGCAGCGATCAGCCCTATGACCTTGAGCGGTCAGCCTTCCGCTGGCTCACTGAGGAAGAGCAGGACTGCCTTGACGCGGCGGTTGACGTCCTTTTCCTCGGACAATCCTAGCTTGGCGAAGATGGAGTTGGTGTGCTTCTCGACCGCGCGCTCGGTGACGCTCAGCGTGGCGGCGATCGCCGCGTTGCTCTTGCCCTGCGCCATCTCGGCCAGGATCTCCGACTCCCTCGCCGTCAGCGAGGACAGCGCCGACCGATGGCGCTGGGAGCGCGCTTGCACCAGCTCGTCCACCACGCGCGGGTCGATTACCGAGCCCCCTTGCGCCACGGTCCTGATCGCGCGGGCAAGCTCGTCAACGCTGGCGATCTGCTCCTTGAGCAGGTAGGCCCGGCCGGCGGAGCCATGTTCAAGCAAGGCGACCGCGTAGCCGGGCGCGGTGTACTGGCTGAGCACAACCACGCCCGCTTGCGGATGATGCTCCCGGATCCAGGCGGCGGCCCTGATGCCCTCGTCTGTTCCTGTCGGCGGCATCCGGATGTCAGTGACGACCACATCGGGTTCCTGCTCGCTGACAATCTTGAGCAGCTGCGGGAGATCGGCGGCGACGCCGACCAGCTCGAAGTCCTCGTTGGCGGCGACCAGCCGGGAGATGCCCTCCCTGAGCAGGACATGGTCCTCTGCCAGCGCGACCCGGATTGTTGCCATTGAGCGGGATCGTAGCGCGACGTCACGCGGTCCGGCACGTCAAGCCCGGCCAGGACAGGCTGGCCCAGGCCGCCGGCGGTCAGGGAAAGCGACCTGGGGTAGTGCTGCCGCCTCCCGACTGTGGTGCCGCCATCCCGGCCGGCTCATCGGCTGACGGCCCACAATGCTGCCTTGCGTATCGGCACGGCCTCCCGGCCGGGAGCTGACTCCCCGCGATGAGAACGCGCGCGAGCAGCGGTTCAGCAGCCGGCTGACGGCGGCCCGGGGACCGACAACGCGAGCGCGATTGCCTCGTCGTCGGCAAGGCCGCGCCCGGCCGCGCGCAGCTCGGCGAGCCGCTCAGCGCTCAGCACCGCGCCCGCGAGAGCACGGGCGCGCTCGCGGTCGGCTGGTCCGCCCTGCCCGGCGCCGATCTTGCCGCCCGCGCGATCCAGCGCGGCCTCCACGGCCCCGAGCAGCCGGGCGCCGAGCTCGGCCTGGCCCAGTGCCGCCGCGCCCCAGGCGAGTAGCGTCTGATGCCGCCAGCTGACCTCGGCGTAGCCGTGCTCGCGCGCGATGCGCAGTCCTTCCGCCGCGTGCGTCACTCCCCGGCTGGTCTCGCCGCAGCCCAGCTCGGCCCCGGCCAGGACCGCTAGCGTCACCGCGAGGCCGAACGGATCCCCGGCGCGGCGGAACTCGCCGAGCACGCCGTCGAGCGACCCGGCGAGCCTGGCGCTGTCACCCTCCGCACTGACCTCGGCCGCGGAGCGCATGATCGTCGCGGCGAGGATGCCGCTGCCCGCGCGCCGGGCCGCCGCGGCGGCTTCGCCGTACAGGCGGGCGGCCTCTGCGAAGTCGCCGCGCTCCCAGGGGACGTCAGCCTGGGAGTACAGGGCCAGCGCGACTGCGTTGTCGTCACCCAGCTGTCGCGCGAGGGCCAGCATCTCGTCACGCATTTGCGAGGAGAACGCGAGTATCTCATCCGCGCGGCGGCTGGCCGCAGCGCGGACCTCGCCGCTCGGGCAGGCGTCAGCCTCCGCCCGGGCGTCAACCTCGGCGACATCAAGGCCGAGCAGCAGCGCGTAATAGGTCATCAGGCGGGCAAGAGACGGCTCGGCAGGCAGCGCCACCGCCTGCCTGGCCAGGGGCCGCAGCTCCTCGATCCGGCCAGTGACGTTCCACCATCGGTACACGCTGGCGATCAGGGCGCAGGCTCGGGCAGCGTCGTCGTGCGCCTGGCACCAGGCGAGGCTGGCCCGCACGTCATCCGCGGCCGCGGCTACCGCCGCAAGGTACCTGCCGGTGTCGGCCGTGAAGGCGAAGATGGGATCGCGTATAGCCAGGTGCCGGGCGAGGAAGTCGGCGCGGCCGCGCTCCAGGTCGTCGGTCTCGCCGCGCTCGGCCAGCCGCCTGGCGGCGTACTCGCGGATGGTCAGCAGCAGCTCGTACTCGGTGCGGCCCGCCATCCCCTCGGCAACCACCAGGGACTTGGCTACCAGGCCGTCCAGCAGGTCGAGAACCCCCGCGGGCGTCAGCGGCGGCATCCCGCAGACCTGCTCGATCCAGTCAGGCGGGAAACGGCCGGCGAACACCGCGAGCCTGGATAGCAGGATCTGCTCCGCCTCGCCGAGCAGGTCATAGCTCCATGCCAGGGTCGCCTGCAAGGTCCGGTGGCGCTCGGGCATCCCGCGCGTGCTGGCCGCCAGCACCGAGAAGCGGTCCTCGAGCCGGCCGAGCAGGTCACCGGGCTCGAGCGTGGCGATCCGCGCCCCGGCGAGCTCGAGCGCGAGTGGCAGGCCATCCAGCCGCCGGCAGATCGCGCTGACCGCGGCGCCGTTCCCGGCATCGAGGCCGAACCGCGAGCTGGCCGCGCGCGCCCTGGCGACGAACAGCCGGACGGCATCAGCGTCGAGAAGCTCTTCCAGCGCGGCATCCTCGGGGGCCAGCGGTAGCGGTCCGAGCATGAAGCGCATCTCGCCGAGAACATCGAGCGGGACCCGGCTGGTGGCGACGACCGTGACCCCCTGGGCAACGTCGAGCAGCTGGTCGACGAAGCCGGCGGCTCCCGCCAGGACATGCTCGCAGTTGTCGACGACCAGCAGGAGATTCCTGGTGGCGAGGAAGGCCAGCACGGCCTCGGCCGGCCTGCCACCGGCGAACGCCGGCAACGGCAGCGCGCGCGCCACGGCGTCGGTGACCAGCGCAGGGTCGGCCACGGCGTCGAGCTCGACGACCCAGGCACCCTCGGCGAAGGAGTCGGTGAGCTCCCCGGCCAGGCGATAGGCGAGCCGGGTCTTGCCCACGCCGCCCGGCCCGAGGATGGTGACCATGCGACTCTGCTCCACCAGCCCTCGCAGCTCGCTCAGCTCGGAGTCCCGGCCGACGAAGCTAGTGCGTGACAGGCGCAGGTTAGTAGCGACAACCCGCGGCGCGCGCGGCGGCGGGAACGGACCGGCTAGCTGAGGATGACGGAGCTCGAACAGCGCGGCGGGGAGATCGAAATCCTTCAGCCGGTAGCTGCCAAGGTGCGCCAGCGCCGCGGCGGGCGGGAGCCGGCCGGCTGAATGCGCGCTGATGCTGGCCGAGCAGAGAACCTGACCGCCATGAGCGGCCGCGGCGACCCGGGCAGCCTGATGGACCCCGAGCGCGACATAGCCGTCGCCCACGGGAACCGCGTCGTCGGCATGCAGTCCCATCCGGCTGCGCAGACTGAGGCCCGATGGCCAGCGGCAGGCGCCGATGGCGAGCTGCGCGTTGAGGCACCCCGTCACGGCTGCCGCCGCGTCTCCGAACGCGGCGAACAGCCCGTCCCCTTCGGTCTCCACGATGACTCCGCCGGCGGCGGCGAAAGCGCTCCTGACAAGCTCGTGGTGAGCCGCGAGCGCTCCCGGATAACCCTCGGGGTCGGATGTGAAGGCCCGGGTGGAGCCCTCGACGTCCACGAAACAGAAGCTGACAAGGCCCGATGGGAGCTCGCGCACCGGCCAGCCTCCGTTTGCCCGACAATTGCGACCGGGGTGCCGCCAGGGCGGTACCCCGGTATCCGAGAAATGATCGTAACGGCGAACCGCACCCCCTGTCAGCGACGGGCTTCGAGCTACCCGCTGAGCGGCGGTGGTGCTGGCCCCCCTCGCCACTGTGGTGCAGACATTCCTGCCGGCCGCGGCCGCCGGGGGCAGAATGAGCGGCATGGCAGCGAGCACGATGCGGCGGCGGGGAAACCGGTTCGCGTGCTGAGCGCGGCGTTCTACTGGTGGCGCGCGACCCGCGCGAGCTCGTGGCGGGCTGCGGTGACAGTAGCGCTCATCGGCGGGCTGCTCGGCGCCGTGGCGCTGGGCGCCGTGGCCGGCGCGCGCCGCACCGCGTCCGCCTACGGCCGCTACCTGACCTCGATCAAGGCGAGCGACGCGTTCGTCAACGTGCCGGGCGTGCTGCCAGGGATGCCGGCGGCGCGGCCGCTCACGCTGATATCCCGGCTGCCCGGCATTACCGCGAGCGCCGCGTACCTGGGGCTGGCGGCCAGCCCGGTGGTCCATGGACATATCGACGACTCGTTCCTGACCCACAGCCTCACCGGCAGCTACGCGGGCCGGGGCTTCACTGCCGACGGCTTCGGCCAGGACCGGCTGACCGTGCTGGCCGGCAGGCTGCCGGGTACCAGCTCGACCGACGAGATCGCCCTCACCCCGCGCATCGCGAAGCTGTTCGGCGTGGGTGTCGGCGGGCGAGTGACCTACCAGCTCTACCGGCAGAATCCGTCGACCGGGCAGGGTTACCCGGCCAGCCGCGCCACGTTCCTGGTGACCGGGATCGTGGATATCCCGCCGGTGCTGACCGACGAGTCCGATGCCAAGAACGGCGGGGTCCTCCCGCCAGGCGCTACCCGCCGGCTGCTCGCGTCGGACGAGTTCGCCTGGGTCGGGGTCCGGCTGGACCGGGGGGCTGCCGGGATACCGGCGCTCCAGCGTGAGCTGGCCACCCTGGCCGCCAGTGTGGAGCGGCAGGTTCTGCAGGCGACCCACCAGAAGCTGCCCGGCCTGACCTTCAACATCAGCAGCTCGGCGGTCATCCGCGACCAGGTGCAGCAGGCGATCAGGCCGCAGGTGATCGCGCTGACGGTGTTCGGCGGGATCGCGGCGCTGGCCATGCTGGTGCTCGCCGGGCAGGGCCTGGCGCAGCTACTCGGCAGATCCCGGCCGGACATCTCCGCCCTGCGCGCACTCGGCGCCACCCGAGCCCAGGCGGCGCTCGCGGTCAGCCTGCCGGGCGCCGCCGCCGTCCTCGGCGCCGCGATCCTGGCCGTCGCGGGCGCGATAGCGCTCTCCCCGCTGGCCCCGGTCGGCCCGGTACGCCAGTTCGACCCCGCCCGCGGCATGCAGGCCGACGGCCTCGTCCTGAGCGCCGGATCGGTCCTGCTGGCGGCCATCTTGCTCGCGCTGCTGGCGGTAATGGCGACGCGGGCGGTCATCAGGCAGTCAGCCGGCCCGGACGACCGCCGACCGTCGGCTGTCACGCGGGCCGCTGCCTCGGCAGGACTGCCGGCCACCGCGGTCGTCGGCAGCCGCAACGCGCTGGAGCCGGGATCCGGCCAGCGGGCCGTCCCGGTGCGGGCGACCCTGCTCGGCTCCATCGCCGCGGTGACCGCGGTCACCATCGCGGTCGTGTTCGGGACCAGCCTTGCCGGCCTGATCAGCCACCCGGCACGGTACGGCTGGAACTGGAACGTCCTGATCCAGGCCGAGGGCGGCTACGGGAATTTCACCCAGGGCGCGCTGAGCAAGCTGATCGACGGCCAGCCCGCGGTCGCTGGCTGGTCCACCCTCGCATTCAGCCAGCTGATGGTCGACGGCACCGTAATCCCCGTGCTCGGCCTGCAGCGCATCCGCGGCTCGGTCGAGCCGCCCACCACCAGCGGCCAGCCGATCGACGCCGGCAACCAGATCGAGCTCGGCACGGTGACCCTGCGCCAGCTCGGCAAGCACATCGGGGACACCGTGCTGGCAGGCAGCAAGCCCTACCGGCAGCTGCTCAGGATCGTCGGGACCGTGACGCTGCCCTCGTTCGGCGTGTCCCTGACCGATCACGTCTCGCTAGGCCGCGGCGCGATGCTGCCCGAGCGGGCCCTGCTGAGGGCCGAGGGGCTGAGCACTGACGAGCCGCACTCAGAAGCCGACACCTCGCAAGCCGCCCCGTCGGCCGTGGCGATCGACCTGGTCCCCGGCACCAGCGCGGCGCAGCGGGCACGGCTGGTCCGGTCGATCACCTCGGCCAACCCCGACGGCACACCCGGCGGAACCTACCAGCTGACCCACTACCGCGCCGCCGCCATCGTCAACGCCTCCCAGATGGGCGGCCAGCCGCTCGCCCTGGCCCTCGGCCTGGCCGCCGCCGCCACCGCATCGCTCGCGCTGACCGTGCTGGCCTCGGTCCGCCGGCGCCGCCGCGAACTCGCCCTGCTCAAGACACTCGGCATGACCCGCCGCCAGGTCCGGGCCATCGTCGCCTGGCAGACCACCATCGTGCTGGCCGCCGCCGTCATCATCGGCATCCCGCTCGGCGCCGCCGCCGGGCGCTGGGCATGGAGCGCCTTCGCCGGCTCGCTCGGCGTCGCGCCCGTCACCGTCATCCCCGCCGCCGACCTCGCCCTCGGCCTCGCCGCCCTGCTCGCGGCCGGGAACCTGCTGGCCCTCATCCCCGCCGCAGCCGCCGCCAGGATCCCGCCCGGCATCACCCTGCGCGCCGAGTAACGCGGGCCCGGCCGCCAGGCGTCAGGCCCCGTTCAGCTCCTTGGCCACGCGAGCGCCGAGCTCAGGGTGCACCTTGCGCCAGTACTCGGCCACCCGCACCTTCGTCTCGGCCGTCACCTCGGGCGCGGACGCGTGCCCGGCGATGTTGCTCACCAGGTGATCGCGGCCGGTGTCGTCCAGGACCGTCTGCCACAGCGCCCGGGGCTGGCCGAAGTCGTCGTCGTCGGCATGCAGCGTGTAGGCGCTGCGCACGATCTCGCCCGCGACGTCGTACTCCGAGCCCTTCCAGACCTCCGGGTCGGCAGCCGGGCCGCCGGCCGTGTTCGGAGCGTAGACCGGGTCGCCGGGATTCTCGTATCGCATCGCGCCGTCCTTGTTGTAGGAGTGCACGGGCGACTTCGGCCGGTTGACCGGCAGCTGCAGGTAGTTCGGGCCGATCCGGTACCGGTGCGTGTCCGGGTAGCTGAACAGCCGTCCCTGCAGCATCTTGTCCGGCGACGCGGCGATGCCCGGCACGAAGTTGGCCGGCTCGAACGAGGCCTGCTCGATCTCGGCGAAGTAGTTCTCCGGGTTCCGGTCCAGGGTGAACCGGCCGACCGTGATCGGCGGGTAGTCGGCGTGCGGCCAGATCTTGGTCAGGTCGAACGGATTGAAGCGGTAATCCGCGGCGTCGGCGAATGGCATGATCTGCATCTCCAGGCGCCACGACGGGTGATCGCCGCCCCTGATCGCGGCATGCAGGTCGCGCAGGTGGAAGTCGCGGTCCTGCGCGCTCATCGCGGCCGCCTCGTCGGCGGTGAAGTTCCTGATGCCCTGCTCGGTCTTGAAGTGGTACTTGACCCAGAACTTCTGGCCGGCGGCGTTGTACCACATGAAGGTGTGACTGCCGTAGCCGTTCATGTTCCGCCAGGTGTACGGCGTGCCGCGGTCGGACATCAGGAACGAGACCTGGTGCGCCGACTCCGGCGAGAGCGTCCAGAAGTCCCACTGCATGTTGTTGTCGTGCAGGTGCGTGTCGGCCCGCCGCTTCTGCGAGTGGATGAAGTCGGAAAACTTCTGCGGGTCGCGGATGAAGAAGACCGGGGTGTTGTTGCCGACCAGGTCGTAGTTTCCCTCGTCGGTGTAGAACTTGAGCGCGAAGCCGCGCGGGTCGCGCACGGTGTCGGGGAAGCCGAGCTCGCCGGCCACGGTGGAGAAGCGGATCAGCATGTCGGTCCGGTTGCCCTTGGCGAACATGCCCGCCCTGGTGTACTGGCTGACGTCCTCGGTCGCCTCGAAAACGCCGTAGGCGCCGCCGCCCTTGGCATGCACCACCCGCTCGGGCACGCGCTCCCTGTTGAACTGAGCCATCTTCTGGATCAGGTAGTGATCCTGCAGCAGCAGCGGGCCGTCGGCGCCAGCCGATTGCGAGAATTCGTCGCTCGGCGCGGTCATGCCGGTATCGGTTGTGGTAACTGGCCGGTGGTCACTCATGCGATGTCCTCCTGGTGGCGTGGGCGGTCCCCGGCCTGAGCCGGCCGGGCCGCTGTGGTGCCGGCAGATGCCTGCTTCCCGGCGCGCTGGCACCGGGCACACAGTCCCCAGAACGTGACCTCGGCCTCGTCGATGGAGAACCCGGCGCTGTTCGCGGGCGCCAGGCAGGGAGAGTGGCCGACGGCGCAGTCCACATCGGCGATGACGCCGCATTCGCGGCACACGATGTGGTGATGGTTGTCGCCGATTCGTGCCTCGTACCTCGCGGGGCTGCCGGCTGGCTCGATCCTGCGGACCAAGCCGGCGGCGGTCAGGGCGCCGAGCGCCTCATAGACGGCTTGGACCGACACGTGCCCGATGCGCTCACGCACCGCGCGGGCGATCTGCTCGGCGCCCAGGTGATTCGCGGCGCGGACGGTCTCGAGGATCGCCAGCCGGGCCGAGGTAACGCGCAGCCCGGCGTCACGAAGCCTCCCGACATCTGTCATGGCTGCTGACGTTACACCCATAAACACGATAGATTCAACTTAACGATAAATACATTTTTACTAAATTACCCGGAAATAGGGCAGGGAACGTCCGGAGAGGCCGGGAACGGCCGGGAACGGCAGAGAGGCGGGGAACGGCCGGGGACGAGAAACTCGTCCTGGCGGGCGCGTGCCCCGCCAGGACGAGCCTGATGAGCCGGTCCCCCGTATCATCTTTCGGGTCCCCCAGACACAGCATCTCACAATGAGTAGTCATTTGACTACGTTAAGAGACTAAGGCTTTGGCCGTGGCGTCCCTGGGCCCGCCTGGCCGCATCAGGAGAGCCGCTGCATGGGAAGACTGATTCCATGGAAATCACGCAGCGACTCAGGCAGCAGATGAGCTTCGTCGCCGAGGCAGGCCTGCTGAAACGCGTTCTCCGGCAGACCATGCTGACCGACCCGGCCCGCCGGGAGAACTCGGCCGAGCACTCCTGGCACCTCGCGGTGATGGCGCTGGTGCTGGCCGATCATGCGCCGCCCGGCACGGATCTGGGCCGGGTGATCGCCATGCTGCTCGTGCACGATCTGGTCGAGATCGACGCGGGTGACCTGTTCCTGTATGCGGATGAGGCCCAGCACGCCCGTCAGGAGGAGGCGGAACGGGCCGCCGCGGACCGGATCTTCGCGCTGCTTCCTGCCCGCCAGGCCAGCCAGATCCGCGCACTCTGGGATGATTTCGAGGAGCGCCAGACTCCCGAGGCCAGGTTCGCTCGCGCTCTGGACCGGCTGCAGCCGATGCTGGCGAACTTCCAGGCGGGCGGCGGGACCTGGGTCAGCCACGGGATCACGGCCGACCAGGTGCTGCCCAAGCTGGCACTCATCGAGGACGGCTCGGCCGCGCTGGGCGACTACGCCAGGGACCTGCTGGCGCGGGCCGCCGACGCGGGACTGCTCGCCCGCCCAGCCGGGCCGCCGGGATGATCAGCGGGCGGCCGGCGATAGCAGCTCAGAAGAAGATCAGCTTCGTTGCCGCGATCACCCCGATCAGGACCACGAGGATCCTCAGCGCCAGCGGCGGGAGCCGCCGGCCCAGCCGCGCGCCGAGCAGGCCGCCCGCCGTCGACCCGGCGGCGATCAGCAGCACGGCGGTCCAGTTGACGTGCGCGAAGAAGATGAACACCACCGCCGCGGTGGCATTCACGATCGCCACGAGCACGTTCTTCGCGCCATTGACGCGCTGCAGGTTCTCGTCCAGGAAGCTGCCGAGCAGGCCGATGACCAGCACGCCCTGGGCGGCGCCGAAGTAGCCGCCGTAGGCGCCGGAGATGAGCATTCCGGCGCCGAGGACCGGGCTGCGGCCGGCCTCGCGGCCCTCCCGCCGGGCGGCCATCCAGCTGTTCAGCCGCGGCTGGATGATCACGAGCACGCAGGCGATCAGGATGAGCACGGGGACGATCAGCGTAAAGGCGCTGGCCGGCAGCGAGAGCAGCAGGATCGCGCCGGTCAGCGACCCCGCGGCGGCGACCAGGCCAAGCCCGATCAGCCGGCCGCGCTGCCCGGCGAGCTCGCGCCGGTAGCCGATGGCCCCGCTCACGTTGCCGGAGACCAGCCCGACGTTGTTCGACACGTTGGCGACGACCGCGGGAAAGCCGAACGCGAGCAGCACCGGGAAGGTGATCAGCGATCCTGAGCCGACGACGGCGTTGATACCGCCGGCCGCCACCCCCGCCGCGAAGATCGCGAGCGCTTCAGCGGCGCCCACGGGATCCTCGCATGGTCATGATCGTAGGCCGCGCGGGCGGGTCAAAGGAGCTGGGCGGCGCGCGCGGTCCAGCGAGTGCCGTTGTGCTCGACGATCAGCGGCAGCCCGAAGCACTTGGACAGGTGCCGCACGGTGAACACGTCCTCGACCGGGCCTGCCGCGAGCACGGCGCCCCGGCGCAGCAGCAGCGCGTGCGTGAAGCCAGGCGGCACTTCCTCCACATGATGGGTGACCATCACCATCAGCGGCGCTCTGGGATCACGGGCGAGCGCCGCGATCCGCCTCAGCAGGTCCTCGCGGCCACCGAGATCCAGCCCGGCGGCCGGCTCGTCGAGCAGCAGCAGCTCAGGGTCCGGCATCAGCGACCGGGCGATCTGCACGCGCTTGCGCTCGCCTTCGGACAGGGTCGCGAATCGCCGCCTGATCAGGTGCGCGCAGCCGAGCGCGTCAAGCAGTTCCACGGCGCGGGTGACATCGCCGGAGTCATACTCCTCGGTGTAACGGCCGAGAATTCCGTAGGAGCCGGTCAGCACGAGATCGATGACCTTCTCCGCTGGCGGCACCCGGTCGGCCAGCGCCGCGCTCGCGAGGCCGATCCTGGTCCGCAGGTCGAAGACATCGGCCTCGGTCACGTCCAGGCCGAGAATCTCCGCCGTTCCCGTGGTCGGCGGTACCAGCGCGGCCGCGACCTGGAGCAGCGTGGTCTTGCCGGCCCCGTTCGGGCCGACGACTACCCAGCGCTCGTCGCTGCGGACGGTCCACTCGACGTCGCGCAGCAGCATCGACTTCTCCCGCCGGACGCTGACCCCGCGCAGCCGCAGCACCTCATCCGACATGCGGCCCCCTCCTAGCCCTGCAGCACCACCAGGTCGAACCTACGGCATCGGGGTCGGAGCGGCGCCACGCGCCGGGTAGCGTTGAGCCGATGTCCGGGCCGCGGATCACCATCCTGATCACCCTGACCGGCCGGGACCGGCCGGGCGTGACGTCACGGCTGTTCTCCGTCCTGGCCGCTTACCAGCTGAGCGTGATCGACATCGAGCAGGTGGTCATCCGCGGCCGCCTGGTGCTTGGCGTCCTGCTGTCCTGCGTCGAGAACCCGGATCTGACCGCGATTCACCGCGAGGTGACGGCCGTGGCGGCGGATCTCGACCTGGAAGCGGAGATCACAACGGGCTCCGGCGAGCCGCCCCGGCGACGCGGCAGCCTGCACGTCACGGTACTCGGCAGCCCGCTGGCCCCGGCCGCCGTCGCGGCCATCGCTGGCCGGATCGCCGCGAGCGGCGCGAACATCGACCGGATCGGGAGGCTTGCGGACCGGCCCGTGACCTGCATCGAGTTCGACGTGTCCGGCGCTGACCCGGACGGCTTGCGCGCCCTGCTGGCCCGGGAGTCGCTCGACCAGCAGACGGACGTGGCGGTCCAGCGCGGCGGCCTGCACCGTCGCGCCATGCGCCTTATCGTCATGGATGTCGATTCCACGCTGATCAGAGGCGAGGCCATCGACCTGCTCGCGGCCAGGGCCGGATGCGGCGAGAAAGTCGCCGCGCTAACCGACGCGGCGATGCGCGGGGAGCTGGATTTCGCTGAATCGCTGCGCGAGCGCGTTGCGCTGCTCGCCGGGCTCGAAGTCGCCGCGATCGAGTCCGCCCGCTCGGAGCTGCGCCTGGCCCCGGGCGCGCGCACGCTGATCAGGACGCTCAAGCGGCTCGGCTACCGATGCGGCATCGTGAGCGGCGGCTTCACCCAGTTCACCGACGGGCTGGCCGCCGAGCTCGGTATCGACTACGCGGCCGCCAACACCCTTGAGGTCGCCGACGGCAGGCTCACCGGGCGGATTACCGGCCCGGTGATCGACCGGGCCGGAAAGGCGCTGGCGCTGCGGCGCTTCGCAACGGCGGCCGGCACTCCGCTCAGCCAGACCGTGGCGGTGGGCGACGGCGCGAACGACCTTGACATGATCGCGGCGGCCGGCCTTGGGATCGCCTTCAACGCCAGGCCTGCCGTGCGGGACGCGGCTGACGCCTCAGTCAGCGTTCCGAATCTGGACGTCATCCTCTACCTGCTCGGCATCTCCAGGGACGACGTGGAGGCGGCCGACGCGGCCGACGAGGTTCCGGCGGGCTGAGCCCCGCCGGGGCCGGTACCCGGGACCACGGCCGCGGCGGCCAGCCCCGGTCTCAGGCCGCCGGGCGCGGCGTCCAGTAGGCAACGAGCTCGCCGCCGCCCGCGGCCGCGCCGGCCCATGGCGCCGCCAAGCCGATCACGGCGACAGCCGCGGTCGGGAATCCTCGCGCCTGTCCCAGCAGCCCGGTCGCGAGGTCGCAGGCGGCCGGGTTATGGCCGACGTACATAAGCGTCGCCACATCTGGCTGTGTCTCCCTGATGATCTCCAGCAGCTCCCCGGAGCCTGCCTCGTAAAGCCGCGGATCCTCGCGCAGGTCGACGACCGCAGCGAGCCCGGCAGCGGCCTGCTCCCAGGTCTGCCGTGCGCGGCGCGCGGAGGAGCAGATCACCACGTCGGGAATGAACCCCTGGCCGCGCAGCCAGCCGCCGGCCGAGGCGGCGTCACGCAGCCCGCGCGGGCTCAGCGCCCGCTTCAGGTCAGGGCCGCCGGGCAGATCGCCCGCCTTCGCGTGCCGCATCACGATCAGTCGCCGGGGGGCATTCATGGGACTATGGTGCGCCATCGAGTGCCAGCACGCTGGCCGACATGCGGCAGGAGAACCGCTGCCTCCTCTGGTCAGGCGGTAGCGGTTCCCGCGGAGGCCTTGCCGTCCTCGTCCGCGGCGGGTGCGTCGCCGGGGCCGTCGGCCTCGCCGTCCTCCGCGGCCGGCGTGGCGCCGGGGCCGGGGCCGACGGCCTTGTCAGCACCGTCCGGCCCGGCCGTCGCCATGCTGGTCGACCGGCGCTTGGCGACGACGATGGCAGTGACCACGATGGCGAACGCGACGATGGCTACGCCGGCCCGGAGGCCTGCGTTATGGCTGTATTTCACCACGCTTGTCGCGATGAGCAGCGATACCAGGTTCATAACCTTGATCAGGGGGTTAATCGCCGGGCCAGCGGTGTCCTTGAAGGGATCGCCGACCGTGTCGCCAATGATCGTGGCCTCGTGGGCGTCGGAGCCCTTGCCGCCGAAGTTACCGTCCTCGACAAGTTTCTTGGCGTTGTCCCAGGCACCGCCGGAGTTGGCCAGGAAGACCGCCATCAGCGCGCCGGCGGCGATAGCGCCCGCCAGGAACGCGCCGAGCGGGGCGTAGCCGAAGGCGAATCCGAGGGCGATCGGCGTCAGCACTGCCAGCAGGCCGGGCGTGGCGAGCTCGCGCAGCGAGTCCCTGGTGCAGATATCCACGACGCGGCCGTACTCCGGCTTCTCGGTGAAGTCCATGATCCCCGGGTGATTGCGGAACTGCTCGCGCACCTCGTAGACCACCCGGCCGGCCGCCCGGCCCACGGCCATGATCAGCAGGCCGGAGAAGTAGAACACCACCGCGGCGCCGATCATGACGCCGACCAGGACATTGGGGCGGTCGACCGAGAGACTGAAGGTGCTCGCCTTGCTGCCGAGCGCGGCCTGCACCGTGCTGCGGAACGCGCCGAAGAGCGCGGTCGCGGCGAGCACCGCGGTGGCGATCGCGATGCCCTTGGTGATCGCCTTGGTGGTATTGCCGACCGCGTCCAGCCGGGTCAGCACCTGCGCGCCGTCGCCGTCCACGTCACCGGACATCTCGGCGATGCCCTGCGCGTTGTCGGAGACCGGGCCGAAGGTGTCCATCGACACGATGACGCCGACCGTGGTGAGCAGGCCCGTGCCGGCCAGCGCCACCGCGAACAGCGCGATGGTCGCGTTGCCGCCGCCGAGCAGGAACGCGCCGTAGACCGCGGCCGCGATCAGCAGCGCCGAGTACACGGCCGACTCAAGGCCGACCGAGATGCCGGAGAGGATCACGGTGGCAGGGCCGGTGAGCGAGCTCTCGCCGATCTCGCGGACCGGGCGGCGGTTGGTCTCGGTGAAGTACCCGGTCAGCAGCTGAATGGCGCTGGCCAGGACAAGCCCGATGAGGACCGCGCCGATGGCCAGCAGCCGCGGGCTGCCGGCATGCGCGAGAATCGCTGCGCTGCCCGGGCCGTTGACACCCTTCAGGTCACTGAACTTGGCCGGCAGGTAGATGAAGGCGGCGCCGATCACCAGCACCAGCGAGATGATCGCGGAGACGAAGAAACCCCGGTTGATGGCGGTCATGCCGCTGCGGTCGCCCTTGCGCGGGGCGACCACGAAAATGCCGGCCACCGCGGTGATCACGCCGCACATCGGGACGATCAGCGGGAACACCAGGCCTTCGGAGCCGAACG
>Ga0302324_100001565_pt1 | contig 55209 bp, 42 predicted proteins | sample Palsa_T0_1_FD_201949 | JGI IMG/M metagenome (GOLD analysis project Ga0302324, IMG submission 201949) | Peat permafrost microbial communities from Stordalen Mire near Abisko, Sweden - Palsa_T0_1 | ecosystem: Environmental > Terrestrial > Soil > Palsa > Peat permafrost | place: Sweden: Abisko...
TCCACTGCGCCCTTATGCCCTATGCGCACCTGCTTGATGAAGTTTTGCGCGTGCTCAGCGGTCGCGTCCGCGCCCTGGAACGTCTTCCGCTCCGCGCGGTACTTGAGCCCGCTCTCGTCCGCGGGCGGGCTGGCGTAGGGCGCTCCGGGCTCCAGTTCCGGAAAGATCTCGTAGCCGATGCGATCCACGTAGAGCGCCGCCTTCGTGCCATAAAACGCGAAACCATGCGGACGATTGTAGGCGCCGCGCATCCCGTAATACTTCATCCCCGGCGAACGGCCGCCGATGCCGTGGCTGTTCACCCACGAGGCCACGTACTCCATCACGAAGCCTGGATATTGATAGGTGACCACGTGCAGATCGAATATGTCGCCGGCATTTTCCTTGCACAAGCGCCGGCCTACAGCCGAGATGGTGTGCGGGCTGCTGACGCCCATGATCTGGTGAACGCTATCGACGCGGTGATTTCCGAAATCGGTGATATAGCCGCCGGCATAATCGGAAAATACCCGGTAATTGACCAGAAAGCGCATCTTGTTAAAACGCGCCGCGGGCGACGGGCCGAGATAAAAGTCCCAGTCGAGGCCCGGCGGGGGATCGCTATCCGGGACTTTCTTCTGAATGTCAGGGGCGATATTGCCGCTGTTCCAAACGCGCACCAAACCGACATCGCCGATCTCGCCGCTCTGCACCATGCGGGCCGCCTCGGCGATGTGCGGCGCCGAGCGATGCTGGGTGCCGGGGAAAAGGATGCGCTGGGTGCGCTCGGCCGCGGAAACCATGGCGCGTCCCTCCCGTATGGTCAGAGCGAATGGCTTTTCCACATAAACATGCTTGCTCGCATCGAGGCCCAGCACGGCGATAATCGAGTGCCAGTGATCCGGAGTAGACACCTGGATGGCATCCACTTCTTTCATCTCGAGCAGCCGGCGAAAGTCCTGGAGCGCTTTCGCCTGCCCGCCCGCCAGTTCTTGCGAGGCGCGTTCCGCGTTGGTATCGTACACATCGCAGGTGGCCGCCAGCGCCGTGTCGGGCGCCCGCAGCATGCCGCGCATCACTTGCCGGCCGCGGCCTCCGCAGCCCACCAGCCCAACGATCACGCGTTCGTTGGCGCCGAAAACCCTGCTTGCGGACAGCGCCGTCCAGGCCGTCGCCGCGATGAATTCACGCCGTTCCATGATGTGACGCCTCCCGTCCTACTCCTCGGTCGGCTCTACCTTCTTACGCCGGACCATCCGTCTTTTCGGCGGCGCAGCCGCGGTATCGGTAGAGGTTGTTTTGCGAGTGGCCCTGCGGCGCACGGGCTTCAGAATTTCGCCCGCCGTAGGCTGCCCGGCCACGATGGGTTGGGGCTCTTCCACTTCCTCTTCAACAGGCGGCTCCGGCGGAGGCTCGGGCTGCGCCGGCGGATGGAACTCCGGCCCCAGATATACCATCAGCCCCTTCTCTTCATCCGGAGTGACGCGCACCACCAGCTTGTCCTGCGCGTAGTTCAGCAGCTCGGTGAATTCCTGGAAACCGTATTGCTTCCAGTCGTAGTCGGCATGCTCCTGCTTCACCCACTCCGCCAGCGTGTCGGCCACTACACCCTCGTCGATCTCCAAACGGTGCGTCTCCAGCACATCGCGCAACACCGGCAGGGCCGCCTCCGGCCTCACCGTCGGTTTCTCCGGACCAGCCACGCCCGCGCGCTTGATCATGTAGCGGCCTTCGCCGCCGGTAACATGGACGTAGTTGGCCTTTTGCAGCTTCTCCACGAAATCCGTGAAGGAGCTCGATCCGTAAGCCTTTTCGTTGAACGTGGAATCCAGCTGCAGCATGGTGGATTTCAGAAGCCCCAGCTGAGGCCGCACGCTACGGCGCTCAAGCGCCTGCAGAGCGCGATCCACCAGGGGGATGGCCTGCGCCAGGTCCAGAGGAGCCGGGCGGCGATGCGGCTGCTGCTGACCGCGCTGCTGTTGTGGTTGCTGCTGCGGCGGCTGTGATTGTGGTTGCGATTGCGCCTGCTGCGCGGCGCGCGGCTGCGGAGCCTGCGCCGGCTTGGGCTCGTCCAGCAGCGATTCGTAGCTGATGAACTCGTGGCAGTTCTTCTGTAGAATCGTACTGGTAAAGGCCTTGCCCCCCAGCACGAAGACGCGCTTATCATACTGCTTCAGCTTGTTGAGCAGCGCGATGAAGTCGCTGTCTCCGCTGACGATGGCAAACGCGTTGATGTGATCGTGGGTGAAGGCCATTTCCAGCGCATCCAGCGCCAGATTGATGTCGGCGCCGTTCTTGTCGCCGCGCGGAGAGGGGTCGCGCTGCACCATTTGCACAGCGTGTTCGGTCAGGGCGCGCGTGGCGCTCTCCTGCCTGCCCCAGTTCGCGTAAGCCACGCAGGTGACGATTTCGCCGCGTTCCTTCAGTGCATCCAGCACCGCTGCTACGTCAAATTCGCGATGCAGCGTGGATTTGACGCCGATTTCGATGTTATCGAAGTCGATAAACACGGCCAGTTTTAATTTATCTTCCATTTAACTTCCTTTTGAGCCGCTCGACACGGGCGTTGCCGGGTGGCAATCGCGTAGCATCCACGCAACCTGCGTGGAGCTGATCTGTCTTTTTTGCGGCTCTTGGGCGCGCCACCGGAAAACCAAACGCGGTCCTCGCCTGGGGCGCAGCCTCAACATAAGTTTATCCTAAAGCACAGCTCCGTGCGGAGCGTCAGGCAATGCTCCGTGCGGAGCGTCTCTCGCCGGGGTCAATAAGCGTTCGGGTCGCGCGTGTCGACTTGGTAATAGCGGCGCCCCTGGGAATGATCCCAACGGGTGGGCCGCAGCCGAGAGGCAAAGTGATCGGCTGCGCTGGCGAAGGTCGCGCATAACTCGAAAGTCGTGATGTCGGGCGGTATTCGTAAATAGCTTTCGTTCCCGGATCCTTCAGATTCACGACCAGACCGGGCGGAAGATCGGAAAAGGTCGCCGGGAGTTTTTGCTCGGCGCTTTCCGATTGCGACCGCAATGGCCCGCAGATCCTCTACACGCAGAAAACACCGCCGGCAATCACCATCACAGTCAGCACCTCAGGACGAACCACAGGGTCAGTTCGCCCTCGAAGAACGAGGTGAGGAAGCTGATCAGATCGCCGATTGCGACGCCCGCGGCGATCAACAACGCGATGTAAGTCAGCCATCGGCGCACGCGATTCGAGCTTGTCCGGATGCGTCTCCACTTCCCGCAAAATGAAGCGCATCACGAAAAGGAAGATGGGGAAGGACACGATGACCACGGCCATTTCATGGGCAATCGTGTAGCGCTTGCTCGGAAAGGATTGCCGCGCCACCGGACGCATCGCGCGCGGCTTCCCCGGCTCCTCCGGCTCGCACCGGTACGGGAAGTCCCGTCAAGGCCTCGTAGTAGCGCCGGAAAACCGCATGAACATCTTTGGCTGCTCAGCCCTGATCGCGCATAAGGCCGGCCCGGCAGTCGTCCGAGGCTCCTTTGGCCTTGGCGGCTTCGAGAAACGACTGGAGGCTCATTCTACCGCCGCAATTTGACTTCTGCCGGCACTCTTGAAAAAATGAAAGAACCCGTTGGAACGACGGATGAGGCGGAATTGGCAGACGCGCATGATTCAGGTTCTAGCGGGGCTTAATAGGTTTTGTATTTGTAATGAATTAGTTGGTGCGGTTTTGGTTGTTCAGTGTAACCGAAATTGTAACCATTGCCCGAGTGGCGGAATTGGCAGACGCGCATGATTCAGGTTCATGTACTCGCAAGGGTGTGAAGGTTCAAGTCCTTTCTCGGGCACCAATTTTCAATAGTTCAAGGCGCTTTTTGGGTGGCAGAAAGCGAGCCACCCCTGCGCGACCGCAGTGTTGTTCTGACTTTCTACCCTGCACGATCGGACTTGTGGTGCCCCGCCACTCCTGGAGCGCCGCGAGGAACTCGTCGATGGACTCTTCTTCCGGCCAGAAATCGCCGAGCAGATCGCTGGGATCGGCAGGGAAAACCGTACCTTGCTCGGTGATCACTCCCCGATGGACGGATGACCCTCCCGAATATGTCTTTCCGCCACCGACTGACGTCTGGCTGATGTTTCCAGCCCGTGTACCAAACCCACTCGAAACCGGCGCAAAACAGCCAAACATCCAGTACTCGCCTCATCCCTCATCATCCTGCTGCGCCGCCAGCCGCGTGACCACCGACAGATCTTCGAGCGTGGTCACATCCCCGGTCACTGAATTCGTAGTGACGATTTCGCGCAATAGCCGCCGCATGATCTTGCCGCTGCGCGTCTTCGGCAGCCCATCGGTGAAGCGGATCTGTTCGGGCCGCGCGAAGGCGCCGATCTCATGCGCCACCCACTGGCGCAACTCCTCGGACAGTTTCTCGTGGTCCCACTGGCCGGATTTCAATGTCACGAAACAGGCCACCGCCTGGCCCGTAATCTCGTGCGGCTTGCCGACCACCGCAGCCTCGGCCACCGCCGGATGCCGCACCAGCGCCGACTCCAGTTCCATGGTGCTCAAGCGATGTCCACTGACGTTCATCACGTCATCCACGCGGCCGAGCACCCAGAAGTAGCCGTCCTGGTCGCGGCGCGCCGCATCGCCCGTCATGTAAACGCCTTCGATGCGCTGCCAGTAATTCTCCTCATAGCGACGCGGGTCCTTCCACAGCGTGCGGAACATACTGGGCCACGGGCGTCGTATGATCAGGAAACCTTCGCGATTGGCCTCCACCGGCTTGCCGTGCAGATCCACCACGTCGGCCATCACGCCAGGAAGCGGCAGCGTGGCCGAGCCGGGCTTGGCGGGCGTGGCGCCGGGCATGGGCGAGATCATGATGGAACCCGTTTCGGTTTGCCACCAGGTATCCACTATGGGGCAGCGCTGCCTGCCGATGACGCGGTGATACCAGTCCCAGGCCGCGGGGTTGATCGGCTCTCCCACTGAGCCTAACAGCCGCAGGCTCGAGAGATCGTACGCGTCCGGCCATTGATCGCCCTGGCGGACGAACGAGCGTATGGCCGTCGGAGACGTATAGAAAATGTTGACGCGGTACTTCTCGATCAGCCGCCAGAAACGGTCCGGCTGCGGGTAGTCCGGCGCACCCTCGTACATCACCGACGTGGCGCCGGCTGAGAGCGGCCCATATACGATGTAGCTGTGGCCCGTAACCCAGCCGATATCGGCAGTACACCAGTAAGTGTCTTCCTCGTGCAGATCGAACACCCATTTCATCGTCATGTGGCACTGCAACAGGTAGCCGCCGGTCGTATGCACGATGCCTTTGGGTTTGCCGGTAGTGCCGGAGGTGTAAAGCACATACAGTGGGTGCTCGGAATCCAGCTGCTCGGCCGGGCAGTCCTCCGCCGCGGACTGATCGAGCTCGTGCCACCAAAGGTCGCGTCCCGGCTGCATCTCAACCGCCCCGCCGGTGCGCCTGTAAACGATTACGTGGCGCACGGAGGGGCAATCCACAAGCGCCTCGTCTACCGCCAGTTTCAGCTTGACTTCTTTGCCGCGCCGCCAGCTTCCGTCGGCCGTAATCACCACTTGGGCTTCCAGATCCTGTATGCGGGTCTTCAACGCCTCCGCGGAGAAGCCGCCGAAAACCACGCTATGGATGATGCCCAGACGCGCGCAGGCCAGCAGCGCGACGGGCAGTTCGGGAACCATGCCCATGTAGACGATGGCGCGATCGCCGGCCTTCAATCCCCGCAGCTTGAGTACATTGGCAAAGCGGCAGACCAAGCGGTGCAGTTCCTGGTAGGAGATCATGCGCTGCTCGCCAGATTCGCCTTCCCAGATGAGCGCCACCTTGTTCTTGCGCGGCGTGCCCAGATGCCGGTCCAGGCAATTGTACGAGACGTTGGTCTTAGCGCCCACGAACCACTTGGCGAAGGGCGGATTCCATTCAAAAACGTGGGACCATTTCTGGTACCAGAACAGCTCACGCCCGGCGAGATCGCCCCAGAACGTTTCGGGCTGCTCCGCGGCTCGTTGGTAGAGATCGCGATACGCGGGAAGACCCTGCACATTGGCGCGGCGGACGAACTCGGTATCGGGTGGGAAAACGGCTTGATCCGGCATAGTAGAGCCTCCACATCTTATCAAAATACGACGACTGCCCTGCCCGAAATCTCGCCGCGGCGCATCTTCTCGAGTGCCTCGGGCGTTTCATCGAGCGAGTGTCTCTCGATGTGCGCCCGGCCAACTCCCGCCTGGGCCAGCCGGAAGACTTCCTCAAGGTCCGCGCGCGCTCCCAGAAAGCTGCCCCGGATCGACAGGCCTTTCAGCACGGTATCGACGATGGGCAGTTCAAATTGGTTCGTGGAAAGCCCGCAGGTGATCAAAGTCCCGGTGCGTTTGAGCGAGCGGAAGGCCTGCGGAATGGCCGCGGGCGAGCCGGTCAGCACGATGGCGGCATCCGCGCCGCCCCACTGTTTTTGTAGCGTGCGCCCGGCGTTATCCGCCAGCAGCGTGAGCTCCGCGCCGAGCGTGCGGGCCATTTCCAGCTTACTCTCGGAGACATCCACCGCGGCGACGCGCAGTCCGAAATGCCGCGCATATTGGATGGCCAGATGGCCCAACCCTCCCATGCCGAAAAGAGCGACGGTCTGTCCGGGATGTAGCCCTGCTTCGCCGAGAGCGCCATACGCCGTCCATCCGGCGCAACACAGCGGAGCCGCTTCCTCGGCAGAAAGCGCCTCCGGCACGCGCACCAGAAACCGCGCCGGCACTACGGCATAGCCTGCCAGCGCGCCTTGCATGGTATATCCGAAATTCAGCTGCCGGGAGCAGAAGCGTTCGCGGCCGGCGAGGCACAAATCACAAGCGCCGCAGGTGGAAGCGAGAAAAGTAATGCCGGCGCGGTCGCCGATCTGCCAGCCGGCGACGTCCGCCCCCAGCGCTTCGATTCGGGCGATACCTTCGTGCCCCAGCGTGAGCGGCAGAAGCGGCAGTTTCTCGAGCGACGAAACGAACAGATCGGAGTGGCAGAGCCCGCACGCTTCCATTTTGACCAGCACTTCACCGGCGCCGGGTTCGGCAACCGGGATGGAGGCGACGGTAACCCGCCCGCGCGGCTCGGTCAGGATGGCGGCTGAGGTTTTCATGAGCTGCTCGATGGCTCGTCTTCGGGCGTAGCGGCGAGCAGGCGCTCGGCGGTTTCGAGAAACTCTTCGGCATGGGCGATCGCATCTACTACGGTCGCAAGATCCCTGACCTCCGCATTCATACTGCGATCCCTTCGCGCTCTATGTTCCGAAACAGGGGACTTTGGCGCTGCAAGTACCGTGACTCATCCATGAACAGATGCGAGATCAAGACGCTATAGCGCAGACAGAGCTCGCTGATCAGCAGACTGGTACGCCAGATCTCCGCGCCTGAGTCAACCGGCGGCTTCAAGACGATCAGCACGTCGATATCCGAGTCGGGTCGTGCGTCGCCGCGTGCCTGAGACCCAAACAGGATCAGATCGACGAGGCCGTCCGCGTAAAGCGCTTCCAGTTCCGTCCGGAGTTCCCGAAGAATCGTCCAGAGTGGCGCGTCCATCATGTGCCTCTTGTCAAATGCTATCACCCAGTCGGTGCCGAACGCGCGCAGGTGACGTTCCGCGACACTTTGATTCACTCTAGTAATTCGATCTCTTATTTAATACTAATCTGCTACGATGCTAATACTATTTAGAATCAGCATTTTATACAGTACTGTATTCCTAGCAATAGATCCTATAGTGCTTGACACAAAGGCAAGTGTGGCTTAGACTGAACGGGAATCAGGCTGAGCTACTATTATGGAAATCGCTCTAGTTGACACACCCGCGCAGGCCAGTCCTCCCGACGGAATCGGAATTCCCCAGTCGCTTTCGGAAGCACTCCGGTACTACGCGAATCCGGACCGGGCGACTAGGGCGTTCTCGGCTATTCGTTGGCCCAATGGCATTGAGTGCCCCCGTTGCCACTCCCGTGAAAAGCATTCTTACGTTTCCACCCGGCACATCTGGAAATGCAAATCCTGCAGGAAACAGTTTTCGCCCAAGGCCGGCACTATCTTCGAGGACTCGCCCATCGGTCTGGGCAAGTGGTTCACCGCCGTTTGGATGGTTGCCAACGACCAAAAACGTGTGACATCCTACAGGCTCCATCAGACGGTCGGAGTCACTCAAACAACCGCGCAATTCATGCTCCGCCGAATTCGTCTGGCAATGCAGGCCGGACACTCCCGAGTCAGCGATTTATGACGGAAGCGAATGCATCGAACCTGGAACAAGCCGGCTCCGAAGCATACACCAGATTCATCCAGCTCCTGAAAGCCATCGCCGCCGTTCCCAAGACAACGATCTATGAGCTCGACCCGCGGATGAGACCGAAATCCAAGTCACTGTCATAGTTACCCACTAATGACCTCGGCTTGGTAATCGTCGCCAAACTGTTCCCCGTGAGCCTGCTACCATTGGTTAGGCAGCCAGAAAGGGACCAACAATGCGCTGGTACCACTATGTGGCGTACTTCTTCGGGGGCGTATTCCTCGCGAACACACTGCCCCATCTCGGCAATGGGATCTCGGGGCATGCCTTCCAGAGCCCCTTCGCATCACCACCCGGGGTAGGCTTGTCCTCCGCGATGGTCAATGTTCTATGGGGCCTCTTCAACCTTGTCGTCGGCTACCTGCTTATCTGTCGTGTCGGCAGCTTCAATTTGCGCAAGACCCAGCACGTGGTCGTCCTCGGGGCGGGCATCCTGATCATGTCACTAATGCTTGCCCACGGATTCGGACGGTTCCATGGGGGGCTGTGAGCCTGCCTTGCATAAGATCAGCCCCTGCCCCTCTGTTCCGAATGCGGGGTAATCTAACCGTATGAGGTCCGAAGCGCGACGGCGGCAACCGCACCGCGAAATTCCAGATGCCGCGCCGGCGCAGGTTCTGGACTGGTAACATGCACAACCCTCAGATCGATCCGGCTGTCGCCCTCCAATGTGCTGCCAGATCCGTCCCTATGTGAAGAACGCCATAGACCACGTTGTAAGCAAGGAATACGGGCGGGCTTCTGGTAAGCGGGAAAGGACCTCCAAAGGAATCGGGTCGTACCTTGTCACCAGAAAGACGAGCAACGCCCACTCACTACCTACGCGTTATACGCAACGCCTACTAAGGCTCCGGCAATTCCGGAAACCACATATACAATCAGGAAGAGCGTATCCTCCGGTCATCACTGACGGGATTCGATCAGGTTGATTCAAGCCCAACCGGGTTGCCACCGTGCTTTCCAAACAGACCTTGCCCCAACAAGCATTGGCCAAAACCTTGGGTCTGGATCAGTTGCATATTACCCCACGCGGGTAATATGAGTCGGCGCCTGCTGGGCCTGCGCGGCGCAGCCGGCTGCGGCCACCACGGTAAGAGTGACCCGCGCTGACTTTTTCATGGTTACTTCTCTAGTTCGTAATATCGCTAGTGTTGCTCTCTTCGCGGATTGGCATATAGAGTTCGTACCACTTCTTCTGCGCCGGGCTGTCCGCGTACTTCTTGAGGGCATCCTCATTCACAAATTCCATCACTATGACGTGGCTATAACCCTCCGGCAGTTGCTTCTTGATCGGTTTGGTCCACACCCGTGTGATGCCGGGGTACTGCGCAGGTAGCGCCTCGGCGCCCTTGATCGCCTGGTCGATCTGCGCCGGCGTAGCAGCCGGCTTCCACTTGATGGTGATCACGTGGATCACCGTCTTCGGCTTGGTGTCGGCGGCCAACGCGCCGGTTACGATCGTTATGGCGGCGGCAAAGGCCGCCAGGAACACTTTTCTGGTCATTGGTTCTCCACATTAGATGTTAGAATATTGCAAGCCCGGTGAATATGCGACTCCTCACCACGGCGCTGGCATTATGGGCTGCGTCCTTAAGCGCGCAGATGCCGGAGCCGCTTCTCCGCACTACCACGCGCCTGGTGCAAATCAACGTAATTGTGACGAAACATGGAGGCGCGTCGGTTCCAGGGCTGAAGAAAGAGGACTTTCAGGTCTTCGATAATGGCAAGCGGCAGGAGATCCGGCAATTCTCCGAGGAGACGCGGGCAATCCTGGCAACGGCCGCGCCCTTGCCGCAAGGCACCTTCACCAATCAGATCGAGCAGCGCTCGGGAACGCCGGCCGCGGTTACCGCAATTCTGCTGGACGGCGTGAATACCCGCTTTTCCGACCAGGCTAATGCGCGGCAACAGGTCATCCGGTTTCTCAAACAGATCCAGCCGGAAGACCGCATCGCCATCTATACACTGGATTCCCGCGGTCTCCGCGTGCTACACGACTACACCATGGATTCCTCGGATCTGGTAGCAAAGCTGGCAAAGTATCCAGGCGACATCGCGGCGGATGTCACCGGGCAGAGTGAAGTGAGCGATCTGTTGGGCGGCTGGCTGACCGGCTCGGGCAGCAGCTTCGAGCGTTCATTCTTTCTCAACGAGCGTATTCAACTGACTCTCAACGCGATTGAGTTCATCGCCAACAATCTCGGCACATTGCCGGGCCGCAAGAATCTGATTTGGGTTTCAGCCGCCTTTCCCTTGCAGATCGGGTTTTTGAATACTTCCGGCTCGGGCGGCGGCCGCGGTGGTATGTCGACAGGAGCCCGGGGCGGGGCGGGCGGGGCAGGTGGGGCGGGCGGGCGGAGTTTTCCCAGCGGGAATCAGGAGCAGCGCGACTGGACGGCGGAGACCGACCGGGCTGTGCGCGCCCTGAACAACGCCAACCTGGCAATCTATCCGGTGGATGCGCGCGGCCTGGTGGCCTCCGCCTCCTCGCGCATAGCATCCCGCGTCTATCGCAACCAGGCGACCATGGAGGAACTTGCCGGCCGCACCGGGGGGCGCGCCTTCATCAACACCAACGATATCGCGGGCGCCATCCGCACCGCGGTCGAAGATTCGTCGGTAACCTATACGCTCGGCTTTTATCCGCAAAATGACAAGTTCGATAATTCGTTTCACACGCTCAAGGTGAAGCTGATGGAGTTCCCGCACCTGGATCTGCGATACCGGCACGGGTATCTCGACCAGACGGCTCCGGCGCAGGACGAAAAGCTGCGGCGGGCGGCGCTGGCTGACTCGGTGGTAAGCCCGCTCGACGCAAATGGCATTGGGCTGCGCGCGACCGTGCGGCTGACTGGCGCGGGCTTCGATCTTAACCTGCGCGTGGACCCGAAATCGATTCAGCTCGATCCGCAAGGGGATCGCTGGGCAGGCAAGCTCGACCTTCTCTTCGTCGAAATGGACGCGCACGGCAAGCAGGTTTACGGGGTCGATGACACACTGTCGATGGAATTCAGGCAACCGAATTACGAACGTGTCCAGCAGGAAGGTTTGTTGTACCACCGTCTCATCCCGCGGGACCTCAAGGCCAGCGAGCTACGGGTCATCGTGCGCGATGCGGCCACCGGAGCGTTGGGCAGCATTACGGCGCCATTCAACGACATTCAGTAGCCAAGCTATTACTTCGGCGGCTGCGGCGTCTGTTCCTTAGTCTTATCGTCCGGCAGCGGGCCCAGTTCTTCGCCATCGAACTTGATGACTGCGTCGGCGGAGAACTTCCGGTACAGCCGGAATTCTTTCACGTTCTTGGCCCACTGCCTCCCTGAATGCATGCGCACGTCGGCTATCAACGGGAGCAGGAATTCGCGATCGCCGATTTTGGTGAAATCGTAGTCCAGGGTTTCCTTCACTTGTTGAACGGGGAACGAGGGCGGAATGTTTTCAGCCTCTTGGACAATCCGCACCACCGTGTGCAATTCGTCGTCCACGAAGATCGAACCACGATAGCCCACGATCACCGTGCTCCCAGCGTCCTTCTCGTCTTCCCCGTAATGGATGGAGTATTGCGAATACTCCAGGGGCACGCGATAGGTGAAGACGTGCGTTAACCGCTTGCGCAGCGTGGTCCAGCGCTCCCACTCGAAGTGGGTATTGCTCCGGGGCTCGAAGATCTCGCGCATGGTGGTGCCAAAGTCGCCCATGGACAGAGCCCCGCCCACCGACATATACGCCGCGTCATTCATAACCTTATCGTTCATCGAGACGAGTTTGTAGTCCTCCTTTTTGTTGTAATAACTGAGCCGCGCGGTAATGACATCGGTGGCCCGCCACGAATCCTTGCCGGTGGTATCGACATAGCGGCGCGTCTGCTCCAGACAGATGAAATCCGGGAGCGTGTTCGTATAATTGATTCCGTATTCCTTCACCTCGGCAAGCAGCGCGGCCTGCGCTTCGGACGAGGGCGGTGGTGGGGGAACATAGACGGGCTTGGGGGCCGGCGGCTTCGCCTGGGAAAGCGAGGCCGATTCCGTGGCCAGTTCCTTCAGCGCTGCCACAGTTCGGGGGCCCGCGCCCTCGCCCTGCAGCGTTTCGACGGTGTCCAGGTCCAGACGCTCGGACATCTTCATTTTGCGGAGAGTCAGGGCTACTTCCTTATCCGGGTTCTTCAGTTGAATGGCGGATCGAATGAAAGTCTTGATCTGCTCGACCGTGGTGTAGCCGGCCTGCCCCCAAGCGCCCAGGCAGATCACAAATAGTGCGGTAATCGGGCGAAGCCCCATAGAGTAGTCACTTCGGCGGTTGCGGCTGAGGCGGCTGCGGCTGCGCCGGCTGCGGCGTCTGTTCCTTGGTCTTATCGTCCGGTAGCGGGCCCAGTTCCTCGCCATCGAACTTGATGACCGCGTCGGCGGAGAACTTCCGGTACAGCCGGAATTCTTTCACGTTCTTCGTCCACAGCCTCGACGAGTGCATGCGCACGTCGTTCACCAGCGGGAGCAGGAATTCGCGATCGCCGATCTTGGTGAAATCATAGTCCAGCGTTGACTTCACCTGCTGAACGGGGAACGAGGGCGGAATGTTTTCGGCCTCGACGACAATCCGCACCACCACGTGCAAGTCGTTGTCCACGAAGATCGAGCCATGATAGCCCACGATCACCGTACTTCCCTCGTCCTTCTGATCTTCCGAGTAGTGGATTGAGTATTTCGAAGTCTCCAGCGGCACGCGATAGGTGAGCACCTGCGTCGGCCGCTTACGCAGCGTGGTCCAGCGCTCCCAATCGAAGTGAGTATTGCTCTGGGGCTCGAAGATCTCGCGCATGACGGTTCCGAAGTCGCCCATCGACAGGGCCCCGCCCACCGACGTATACGCCGCGTCATTGACCACGCGATCGTTCAGCGAGACCAGTTTGTAATCTTCCTTCTGGTTGAAATAACTGAGCCGCGCGCTGATGATATCGGTGGGCCGCCACGAATCCTTGCCGGTGGTATCGACATAACGGCGCGTCTGCTCCAGACAGATGAAATCCGGGAGCGTCTTCGTATAATTGATTCCGTATTCCTTCACCTCGGCAAGCAGCGCGGCCTGCGCCTCCGACGAGGGCGGCGGCGGGGGAACATAGACGGGTTTGGGGGCCGGCGGCTTCGCCTGTCCAAGCGAGGCCGATTCCGTGGCCAGCTCCTTCAGGGCTGCCACAGTCCGGGGGCCGGCGCCTTCACCCTGCAGCGTTTCCACTGTGTCCAGGTCCAGGCGCTCGGCCATCTTCATGGTGCGGAGAGTCTGGGCTACTTCCTTATCGGGGTTTTTCAGTTGAATGGCGGATCGAATGAAAGACTTGATCTGCTCGACCGTGTAGCCGGCCTGCGCCCAGGCGCTCAGGCAGATCACAAATAGAGCGGTAATGCGCCGAAGCCCCATAGAGTATATTGTCGTATAAAACGGGATTCAGGTTTCTAGCTGGCCTTCGGCGGGGCCGCGGGTTTGGCATCCGCCTCATCCGCCAGCACTACGATGGAGCTCCGGGGGAAAGCGAACTTGTGGCCCAACTGGTCGATCACGTTTACCTGGCAGACATACTGCCCGGCGGCCAGGCTCTTCAACTGCGTCTGCAGGCGCAGCGGTACGACGCCCTGGCGCTTGGCGTTCATGCGGTTAGCGCGCACCGCCGGCGTCTCCATCACTTTCTTGCTTCCCTGGTAGAACGCCACGCTGACCGTCACACTGGTCAGGCCAGGATTCTGATTCTGACTCTGAGACGGAATTTGGGCGACTCCCGGATCGTACAGCTCGAAGTAGACGTACAGGCTTTGCCCCGGCCGGAAAACGCGTGTGACATTGGGCACCATCTTCTGGCCGGACTCATCTACCAGGGGATCGTCGGCAATCAACTTCTTGTCGTTCTTCGCGCCGGCGATCTGCTCCTTCATAGGCTGCACCTGGTTACTGAGGATCACCGAACTCAGCCGCAGCGGGTTGCCCGACGCAAGATCCGGAATGGTGAAGGGAGTCTCGAAGGTGCCGACTTTGCCCTCGCCGTTTTCGCGGGCCACGAACTTCAAACTATATTTGCCCGGCGCGAGCGTGAAGCCGGTGTCGTATTGGATCTGCTTTCGCCCGACTTCTCCGGCCGTCGCGCTGGCCACCTTGAGCGGAATGGTATCCCGTACGGCGGAAGCCGGGTGCCCGCGCGCGTCCCGAATCTCTCCGATGAAGTCCAGCTCGGTGGCCGCTTTCGTTCCCTTGCTTTGGAAGGAGAGCGCCGACCCAGGAATCCTCACCGACACCGGCACGAAGTATTTGCCTTTTGCCAGGCGGAAATAGTCCACCTCCACCGCCATCGGAAGGTCGGTCATGGGATTGCCGCTCGAAAGAGCCTGCTGAAGCTCCGCTTCTTTGTTGACGCCGGTCATCTTGGCAAATGTGGTCGGAGCGTAGTAGCCTTGCTTGAAATCGAGCTTAGCCCGCAAGTCCGCCAGCTTAGGCGCGAGCTTCACCTGGATGCGGCGATACTTGCCGTCCTCCGCGCCGTTCGCGGTGGCATAGGTGAGCATGTAATAGCTGCTGATATCCTTCTGCACCTGCGTCATTCCCAGGGTCAGATCGTTGGAATCGAGCAGCGCCTTGCCGCCGGTATCCGCCGCCAGGGTATCCAGCGTTTCCTGGGTGTTGTGAAAGTTGACCATCAGCGTTTGCTGCGCGGAGCCGCTATACAGGTTCGACCCTGCCGAGGCCGCCGTGCTGGCATCCCCGCCAGGCGGCGTAGCCATCAAACCGCGGGCGTCGATGGGATAGAAGGCTACATTAGCCTTGATGGCCGCGTTCACGGTGGCTTGCAGCTGCGACTGATTGTCCACTCCGCTTTTCTGAATGCCGCTCGAGATATAGACCAGCGCCTTCTTCTCCGGATAGTACTGCAGCTTGCGGGCGGCATCCTCCAGCGCGGCCAGCTTGCGGTCGGAATTGAAGATGTTGAACTCGGTCTCGTCGGCTACGTATTGTCCGCTGATGTCCTGGGCATCGGCGCCCTCACTCGCCTGGCCGGACAATTCGCTGGCCTCGCCGACATGGAACGCGTGCAAAGTCGAAATCAACAGGTCGCGATCCGCCGTGAAATCCTGCACCGTCTTGAGATCGGTTCCGAAGACCATGATCGAAACCATGTCGCTGCTGGTCATGTGGGTGCTTAGAAATTTGATGGCGGAGTCAATGGAGCGGATCTGCTCCTGAGGCTGCATCGACGAGAAATCGAACAGCATCACGATCAGCCGGTGATCCTGCAGATCTTCGGCCTTTGGGGCGGGAGCCTTGGGCACCGGCCCGGCGGGCGGCTTGGGCGATTCCCGCGTCTGCAACGTCTTGGCTTGCTGAACTGGTATGGGTTCGAGCGGCGTGGCGTCCAGCTTCTGCGGCTCGCAGGTCTGCAAGGTCTGCAACTTGCCGTCTTCGTAGACCAGGAAGTCGTCCTTGGTCAAGTTCCCGATGGCCTTGCCGTCCCGGCCGGTCACCGTTACATTCACCACCACCACGTTCGCCGTCGTCGAAAAGACGGCATTCTGCTGCGAGCTCAACTGGCTGGCCAGCAGAGCCGCTGTGATTACTATTGCCGCATATCTCAAAATCGGAACCTCATCACCACGTCGCACGTGCGCATTGCGGCAGCGCTGCTGGGCAAGCCATAGGTACTGGCACCCACCACCGTATTGATATTGGTAATGCTGACTTGATTGAAGATGTTGTTAGCTTCAAAGCGGAATTCCAGCCTGCGCCGCGTATCGCCGAACTGGAACGAACGTCCGAATGCCATGTTCACTGCCAGCATGTCGGGGCCTGGAATAGTATTGCGCCCCGCGTCGCCGAACTGACCCGTGGGGGGCACCGCAAAGGCAGCCAGATTAAAGAAGCCCGAGCCCGAAGTCACCGATTCACCCGTGGCATCCGCGCGTCCGCTGCCGACGCCGGAGGTCTGCGCCAGTTGCGCGGTGTTTCCGAGAAACCGAGCCGTCAATGGCGTCCCGCTCTCCGCGGTAATGCCCCCGCTGAGCGACCAGTTCCGCAGCATACGTCCGGACCAGCCACTCGCGGCAAAATGAGAGTTCGGGTTGCCGAAGGGTGATGTGTAGACCCAGCTCATGGTGAACACCTGGGCGCGATTGAAGCTGGACAAACCGCGCTCCGCCGCAAGATCCAGCCAGTTCTGCGCCACCGTGGCACCGACTCCTCCGAAGCTGGACGCGTCGTCAATCGACTTCGAGAAGGTGTAACGGGCATCCATCGAAATCCCTCCGCGGAAACGCCGCATCAGGTGCGTCTGCAAGGCATTGTAGATCGAGTCGCCAACGGGATTGTCATATGTGAACCCGACGGCGTTGCCAATCTGAAGCTGGCTGGTTACGGTTCCGGGGGGCCCCTGATTGGGCACCGTCAAGACATCCAGGCGCGTTCCCTTGGTGCCCAGATATCCAACTTCCATGAAAAAGCCTTTCCCCAGGTCGTGCTGGATCGTGAGATTCCACGTCTGCGCGTAGGGCGTACGGTAGTAGCGATCAACGGCGAAGGTGTTGGTGATGTCGTGGGGGGACACCGCGGTAAATCCATCGGCCAGCTGCAGCACATTCGTCGTGCTGGTATTCACATTCAGGGCGGTGGCAAAGGGGGGCTGCTCCGCCAGCTTGAGTCCAAACGGGATGTAGGCCTGCCCGCTGTAGTAGATCCCGTAGCCGGACCGTACAATAGTGGATTTTTTGATGAACGGAACCTTCCAGGCCAAGCCGAAACGTGGCGAAACGTTCTTGTAATCGGGATTGATCAGGCCGGCGGGAAACGGGCCGGAGTACTGTCCTGGGATGCCCGGAGTAACTACGGAGACGATAGTGAAGCCGGGCGCAATGTCCAAGTTCGCCATCTGCCCATACTTCTCCACGAGAGGCGAAAAGAACTCGTAGCGCAGGCCCAGGTTTAGCGTCAAATTCGCGCTCACTTTATAGTCGTCCAGAGCGTACCCAGTCCAGGTATTCTGCACGAAGTACATGCTGTTATTGGTGTATTGGATGGAGGCGGATTGCGGCAGGCCCAGCAGGAAGTCCGCGAAATCGAAGCCCGTTCCCGCGACCGCAACGCCATTCGTCCCTAACTCGCTGGTGGCCTGTCCGGTGAAGTTGAAGCTACCGCGCCCGTTCTGCTGCGTTTGGGTACTGGTATCGTTACGGCCGTATAGCACGCCGTAAGTAAGGGTATGCTTCCCGCGCGAGAGGATGACGCTTTCATTGAGCGTCTGACTCTGATTGCGCGTCAAAATGGGGTTGGCATCGCTGAGCGCGCCAAAATTGGTGAAGTTCAGGTTGGGCGGGCCATAGTCAATCGGGTTGGATGAGGTACCGGCGATATCATCGTTCATCGCCACATCCGGGCCGTTGGCAAAGAACGGAGTAGTCTCGTTGCGATTCCGGTTGAAACTCAACTGCGAGCTGAGGATGGTGGTGGGGCTGAAGTTGTGGGTCCAGGTCAGATCCGTCTGGATACCGTAACCGCTGAGCGTGTCTAAGAAAGCGAATGGCTGCGACTGCTCGCTGTCGCGGCGCTGGTAAGTCAGGTGGTATGCCAAGCGGTCGTTCTTGCCCACGCTGCGCATTACACGCGCGCCCAGGTTATCGGTGTTATTCGCCGGCGATGCCACATATTGATAATTGTTCAACAATCCCGGCTGATTGGGCAGCGGAACGTAGGATAACAGCTTCTGGGCGATCGGGTTGATCATGTTGGGGGGAATGACGTTGTTAACGTTGTTAAAGGCGAAAAGCTGATTCGTGCCCGGAACAAAGATGTTTACCGGTGCGCCATTCACTGTCGCCTGCGAAAAGTTCCCCTCCCGTTCCGCCTCGGTGGGTACCGTTTCGACCGCGGAGTACGGCGCCCGCGCGCGCGTGCCGGTATAGTTCAAATAGAAGAAGGTGGACGGGGCTTTCACAATTTTGGGGATCACCAGCGGTCCGCCCAGCAGAAAACCAAAGCGGCTGCTGGCGTAAGCGGGCTGTGGAAGGTCCTCTCCATTGATGGAGAACGGCTTGGCGTCCAGGACCGAATTACCCAGGGTGAAAAACGCCATGCCGTGGATTTGGCTGGCTGCTCTGCGGTTGCCGAACTGCGCTCCGGGACCGCCAGGGCCGCCCCTCCCCCGATTGCCGCCAAGTCCTCCGCCGCGACCGCCTCCGGGACCGCCGAAACCGCCTCCGGGACCACCACCGGGACCGCCTCCGAAGCCAGCGCCCGGACCCCCGCCGCCCGGAGCGCCACCTCCCGGAGCGCCACCTCCCGGAGCGCCACCGGGCACGCCCTGTGCGCCGAACTGGACCCCACCGGGCATGCCCGGCCCGCCCATCTGGTACATGCCGAAGTCGGGTCGGGCATTTTGAGCCAATCCCTGACTCAGGCTGCCCGATACCAAGAAAGCTTCGTTGCCATTCTGACCGTCGGTGCCCGGCACGGTCTGCGGCGCATTGATCTCGCTCTCCAATTGCGTGGCAAGTTCGTTTCCGCCGCCTTGCGCGCCGCCCATGCGAGCCAAGCGCTGCGCCATCGGCGATTCCTGCATTTGCAGGGCGAAGTCGATCTTTTGGCCTTCGGCGCAATTCGCTTTCTTGGTAACAGGTTCGAAACCGAACATGCGCACTTCGATGACGCAGTCGCCGGCGGGCGGCGTCGGCACCATGGGCAGCGTATAGCTGCCGTTCTCACCGGTGGTGGTCTCGACTTTTTGAATGCCGATGGTGGCCGTAACAGTCGCGCCTGGAATCGGTTGATTCGCCGATTTCACGACGCCGCTCTGCGCATAAAGCGATCCGCCGAGCGCGAATAAAAGTAGGTACCGCAAGAACAAACGACGACCGGAAAGCACCGATTGTTACCTTGTTAAGACATTGTAAACCATTGTTAATCAGGAGTATGGCGTAACATTCACGACCTTACGAGCGCCTTTTGAATATGCGAAGACTAGCAACTTTAGGTTTCCTGCTCGGCTTACTCACGCTGGCGGCGCTGGCTGCCGATTTCAACGGCAAGTGGGTAGCTCAAATAACTGGCCGAGACGGGCAAGCACACGAATCGACGTTTACTTTCAAAGCGGATGGCGAGACTCTGACCGGGACTATCAGCGGGCCCCGCGGGGACACGGAAATCTCCGACGGCAAAATCAGCGGCGATCAGATCTCATTTTCCCAAATCATGGAGTTCAACGGAAACACCATGAAGATCCTGTATAAGGGAACCATTTCCGGCGATCAGATCAGCTTCACCAGAATGCGCGAAGGAGGCCAGGGGGGAGGACAAGGAGGCGGCCAGGGCCGCAAAGGCGGCGGGGGCCCCAGTCAGTTCACTGCGAAGCGGGCGTCCTAGCGTCGTCGGTGAGAAACACTACCACGGCATCGCCGTGGCAGACTAAGCGAGCGGGCGAGGATTCTCCATATCCGAAGCCGTTCTTCCGCGTTCCGCTCGCTGTGACTTCCACGAGATCCTTGCGCGTCTCTACGCGGCCATATACCACGGCCCAGCTATCGTAGTCCGTGCTTCCGAAGCGGAACTTGGTGAGCCGCGTGGCCCGTTTCACCGCGCCCAGTTTCTGCGCGAGGAGCACGCCATCGACCGCCAGCACGGCGGGAGGTTTTGGAGCGGACGCTGGATCGTACGCTACCCAGAACGCATTAGGCCATTCCTGTTCGCCAATCACCAGCTTCCGATCGCAGTTCTGTTCGTCGAGCCAGCGCCCATTGTGGCGGAACGAGAATCGCCCGACGATGGCGACGACTTTGCCGTCGTAGGCGGAGAGATCCTGCAACACCTCACACACGGTTACCGGCTGCAGCGCAGGCTCGCCGCCGTATAACAGAGTGGCCGACAGCAGGGCCATCAGGAGCACAATGAACACGATGAAGATGTTAGGCGCGCGGCGGGCGCGAAGCGTTACAAGTGACGTAACTGGTCAAGTGCATCCACTTGCGTCGCGCGCCAGACGGGAATGGCCGCCGCGATTACGGCCATGCCGATTACTGCAGCGGCAGCCGCCGCCATAGTTGCGCCGCTGCGCGCGGAGACTCCGAAGACCAGGCTTTCGAGCCAGCGCGACGCCATCCAGCCGGCCAGCATTCCGAGCGCCGCTCCGGCCGCCGCCAGTTGCAGAACCTGCCGGCCGGCCCAGCGGAGAATGGCCGGGCGCGGCGCGCCAAGCGCTAATCGGATGGCAATCTCCTCTTCTCGCACGCGCACCCAATAATTGAGCAGTCCATAGACTCCCACGCCCGCCAGCGCCATGGCCAAGCCGGCAAACAGGGCCAGCAGCAGAGTACTGAAGCGGCGCCGCGCGAGCGTGGCTGCCAGGCTGCGCTCGAAAGGCCGCAGGCTCTCGACAGGCAAGTTGCGATCGATCTCCGCGACCCGGCGGCGCACGGCGGGCTCGAGCGATTGCGGATCGCCGTTCACGCGCAACATCACCACCATGGCCCCCGACGGCGATTGCGAGAAGGGCAGATAGATCTCGGGCAGCGGCTCGGTATCCAGGCCCATCTGGCTGACATCGCCGGCTACGCCCACGATTTCGTAGATGGGCCCGTCGCGATACGGTCCGCCCGATTTGATGCGGTGTCCCACGGCCGATGCTTTCGGCCACCATTTGCGGGCGAAGGTCTCATTGACAATGGCAACGCGGGGCACGCTTGGCGCGCCGCGCTGGACGGTGTCCGAGAATCCACGGCCCTCCCGCAATGGAATCCGCAGGGCTGAAAAATAATCGCGATCCGCGGTGTTGAACAGCGCGATGGGCACTTCGCCCGGCTGCGGAGCGGGTCCGTCGAGGATCGAGTAGAACCAGTCGCCGCAGTCGCCGGCCGATGGCGGGCAATTCACAGCGCCCACAGCCGTCACTCCGGGCAGATCGCGCAAGTCTCGATGCAGCCGGTCGTAGAAGGCTTCGACGGCCGGCGGACTCGAGTAGCTCGCGGAGGGCAGCACCAGTTCGAGCGCCAGCACATGCTCGGGAGCGAAGCCCGGATTCGCCGTTTCGGCCGCGATCAGGCTGCGCACCAGCAGGCCCGCGGCGAACGTGAGGGCCAGCGTGATGGCGATCTCCGCGACCACCAGCGCGCCGCGGACGGCGTGGCCGCTTTTGCCGCCGGTGGCCGAGCGCCCGCCATCCTTCAGCGCGCCGACCAGATCCGATTTCCCGGCGGTCCAAATCGGCGCAAAGCCGGTGAACAATCCGGTCAATAAAGTGATGACGCCGACGAAAATCCCCACTTGCCAATCGAAAGTGGTTTCCGCAAGCCGCGGAATGTCTCGCGGACCCATGCCGATCAGCGCCCGCAGACACCACTCGGCCAGTAGCAGGCCAGTGAGCCCTCCCAGGGCCGCGAGCAGCAGGTTTTCCGTCAGCAGTTGGCGGACCAGGCGCACGCGGCCCGCCCCCACGGCCGTACGTATAGCCATCTCGCGAGCGCGCGCCGTGCTGCGCGCCAGCGCCAAGCCGGCCACGTTGGCGCAGGCGATGAACAGCACCAGCCCCACCGCGCCGAGCAGGATCAGCAGCGTGGGCCGGATCTCTCCAGTATCGGACTCGGCCAGAAAAATTCCATAAGCGCGATGACGGCTCTCCGGTCCTGGATCGGCTTCGGCCAGGCGCTGCATGATGAGATCCAGGTCCGCGAGCGCGGCGGCCAGCGTGACTCGAGGCTTCAACCGGCCCACAAGCCGCATCGATCCGTGCCGGCCGCGGTCGAACGTTTCCCCGTCGAACTGGGCCAGCGGGAGGTAGAAATCGACCGGTGGTGAAAAGAAGCGTAGCCCGGGCGGCAGCACTCCGGCCACTTCGTAAGGCTTGCCGTCGAGCACCAGCGGAGCGCCCTGCACGCGCGGATCGGCTCCCAGCTTATCGACCCAAAACCGGTGGCTCAGCACTACGGTGGGAATGCCGCCCGGCCGGTCCTCGGACGTATTGAACAGGCGGCCCAGCAGGGGTTTCGCGCCCACCAGGCGAAAGAAGCCGCTGGTCACCACGCCCGCGCGTGTGAACAGAGGCTCGCCGCGCCCCGTCAGGGTCAGGTGCGCCGTGTGGAAGCCGGCCATCTCTTCAAAGCTGTGATTTTCTTTGCGCCAATGCTGGTAATTGACCCAGGTGACGCTGATGCCTTCGGCCTTCGGATCCGATTCGCCCAGCCACACCAGGCGCTCGGCGGCGGGGTACGGCAGCGGCCGCAGCAGGACGGAATTCACCACGCTGAAGATTGCGGTGTTGGCGCCGATGCCCAACGCCAAGGTCACAATCACCACCAGCGAGAAGCCCGGCGATCGGCGGATGCCGCGCAGCCCGTAGCGCAGATCCTGGATGAACGTTTCGATTCGTGGAAAGCTCCAGGCTTCGCGCGCGCGCTCCTCAATCCGGGTGAGGTTGCCGACATGGCGGCGGGCCGCAGACCGCGCATCGTCGGGCGACATGCCGCGCGCCAGATTCTCCTGGATTTCGAAGGCGAGGTGGGACTCGATCTCCGCATTCAGGTCGGCCGCGAGACCGCGCCGGCCGGAAAGCGTACGGCGCAGTTTAGACCACCATTCCGGCATGTCAGGCCTCTGGAGCGAGGATGCGTCCCATGGCTTCGACGAATCGCCGCCACTTCGACGTGGCCGCCACCAGTTGTTTGCGGCCTGCCGGAGTGAGCCGGTAATATTTGGCGCGGCGGCCGTTGGGCGAAGTCTTCCATTGCGCCGTAATCCAGCCCCGCTGCATCAGCCGCTGCAGGGCGGGATAGAGCGAGCCGTTATCCACCACGAACTCACTCTCCGATTGGCGCTCCAGGAATTGCGTAACGCCGTAAGCGTGATTGGGGCCGAGTTGCAGGCTGCGGAGGATCAGAACTTCGAGCGTACCCTGCAGAAATTCGAGCCGCTCCAGTGGATCGTCTACCGTAGACATACTACCTGTTTACCACGCGGCGCGCGCCAAGTCAACCCACGGACAGTATGGGTTGGGGCGGATCGGGTTCACTTCGCACGGTGGCGGGTAGGGGCACTTGGGCATGATTGTGCATCGATTCGGGCCGCACAGATTCGGGCGCACGGCGGCGGGAGCCGAGACATTCGCCATGATGGCGCGAATGGTATCCACGGCCCCGGGGCGAGCGATTCGGCCTGCTCGCGCCAGTAGAGAGCCCGGTCGAAATGGACGCAGGCGAGGGCCTGGCTGAAGGCAGGCGACCCGCGCAACCAATTGCTAATGGTGTTGCGATGGATGCCGGCGGATGCGGCAGCGGCAGTGGCGGTAGAGCCGGCGGCGATCAGGGCCAGCGCTTGCTCCTGGGTGGAGGTCAAGATGGTATCCGGTGACATAGAATTCTCCTTACTTCACTTCACTTCCACCAGAGCATGGGAGGAGGTCCGAGCCTGGCCGTCAAGACCGATAAGCGGTTGGAGAATAAGGGAAAGTTTTTGGGGTAAGTGCTGTGACTACGAAGTGTTATCTGGCTTCGCCGTGCTCGGGGAACGGGAGGAGCCGCAGCTCGGGCATGGGGAAATGTTTCCGGTTGCCGGTGAGAAGCGGGACGTCGTCGCTCAGGGCAACGGCGGCAATGGTCACGTCGGTGTAGGAAAGGGTTTGACCTTTCTTCTGCCAGTCACGACGCAACAGACCGGCTTGCCGGGCAATTGCCGGGGTGATCGGCAAATACTCCAGGCTGTTCAAGAAAGCGTCGGTTTTGGTCTCCTCGCCGGGCCGGAGGCCGGCATAAACCTCCGTGATGTTGACCGGGCAACAGGCGAGGACGTGCCCTTGCCCGATGAGCTGGTAAAGGAATTCGGTGCGGCCACACCGCCCGTTGAGGTGATCGAAGATGACAGAGGTATCAAGGAGGATGGTGGCCATCAGCGCTACCGGCTTTGGATGGCCGCCTCGAAGCGTTCATCGGGTTCGGACCGGATCTGCTCAACGCGGGCCGCGCCGCCCTGGGCCAGCTCAGGGTGGTCGGCGAGACTCCAGGCTCCGGCGGAAAGCTTCAGGGCTTCGCGCTGTTGGTTGCGCCGAACATCGCGCCAGAGTATATCGACGGCGTAGGCGGCGCGCGGCTTGTCTACGGCTCTGGCAAACCGGTCGAGCTGCTGGGCCAGTTCTTCAGGTATCTTGATTACGCTTGGCATCGGTTTCTCGGGTAGGTACCTCGATTGGTTTCTGGGGTAGGTACCTCATGTTTGAATTGTAGAGGAGTGGGGTGGGGGAAGTCAAGAGTGTATTAGCTGATGTGTGTATCAGCTGATATTGAGCGCGATGGACAGCGCCCCAGTCACGTTTCCACCGGTCCCGGTCACGGTAATGGTGTAGTTGCCGGGGGTGACCGAGGTGGTGGTCTGGACGGTCATGTTGGCATGTCCGCCGCTCCCGCCGATGCTGGGGGGCTGGAAGCTGACGATAACTCCGGGCGGTAATGTCCCGATCGAGAGCGCCACCATGGACTTGAAGCCGTAGGACGGCGTCAGACTGATTTGGGTGCTGGCGATACCGCCGGCCGGCAGGTTGAAACTGCCGAGGGTGGAGTGCAGCGTAAAGCTCGCCAGCGCCGTGACGCTGACCGACAGCGGAATGGTTTCGGTCACGTTCCCGCCAGTGGCGGTGAGGATCAGCGAATAGGCGCCCGCGGTCGCATTGGCGGCCGTTGTCAGGGCGACCATGCTCGAGCCCGCGCCGGGCGCCGCAAAACTGGCGGGCGAGAAGGTGGCAGTCAGTCCCGAGGGCAAACGGCCGCCGCCGGATGAGGAGATGGACAGCGCCATCGGTGAGGAGAACCCGCCGGCCAAGCCTGCTATCGAAACACCGATGGCCGCGGTGGATCCCTGTCCCACCACGATGGCGTTCGAGCCAGCGCTGAAGGTAAAGCCGGGAATCACCAGCGCCAGCGTTTGAACCTTGGTCAGGCCGCCGCCAGTCGCTCCGATGGTGAGCATATAGGTGCCCGGCGTGGCGGACGCCCCGGTCTGGATCGTCAGCGTGCTGACGCCCGCGCCCGGCGCCGCAATGGCGGCCGGAGAAAACGATGCGGTGACTCCCTTCGGCGCCGCGCTTAGCGACAACGCGATCGACGAGTTGAAAGACCCTCCGTACGCCGTCGAGACGGCGACCCGGCCGGAAGACCCCGGCATGAGGTTGAGGATAGCCGACGACGGGGACATCGTGAAAGTGGCCGCCGGGTTGATGGTGAGGGGGATGGACAAGGATTCGGTCAGCGCGCCGCCAGTGGCGGTCACGGTAAGCGGGAAGGTGCCGGAAGGCGCGGCGGTGGTGGTCGCAATGGTCAGCGTCGCCTGACCGGAGCCCGGAAGGAGACTGGACGTCGAAAGCGTTACGCTAACTCCTTGTGGCACTCCCTTTACCGCCAGCTTCAACGCCGCGCTGAAACCGTTCTGAACCGATCCGCAACCGACCTGGACACTGGACGCACTGCCCATATTCAAGGTGACGCTGCCCGGTGAAGAGGTCAGCGTGCAGGCCGCCGCGGACGTGATCGTCAGGGTCAGGGGAAAAGTCCGGGTCAGCGCGCCGTCGGTAGCCTGAATGGTAAGCGGATAGATGCCGATGGCCGCATTCGCCGGCGTCGCGATGGTTAGAACACTGCTGCCGCCGGGCGCGGCAATAGCCGTCACGCCGAAGGCCGCGGTGACTCCGAAAGGCGCGCCCGAAACTGAAAGAACAATCGAGGAAGAGGAAGATCCGCCGGTCGCGTGGACCTGCGCCGTGACTGTGCCGCTGGCTCCGGCCGCGACTGCGATCGATCCCGGCGCGACGGTCAGCGTCAACCCGGGTGTGGGAGCGGAGTTGGCGTCAGTCCAGTGATTCACCAGGACGGCGGCATCCACCGAGCCCAGCCCGCTGGCCTGGTCGTATCCCGGCGCGGCGCTGAATCCGGTGAGCCCCGGGACGCTATTGTTCCCGCTGGTGATGTCGTGAAAGTAAGAGAGGCCGCCGGATTCCTGCAGGGAGGCCAGCGGATAGAAACTGGCGTTGGCGTTTCCCTGCCGGGAAGCGGTCTGCTGATTGACCAGGGCCATCAGACCCGCGAAGGACGGCGATGCGGCCGAGGTTCCGGCGACTGCCATGAGTTCGGGCGCAATGTACAGCAAGTAAGCATCGTGCCCGCTGGCCGACAACGACACATCCGGCACGTCGCGCCGGCCATCGGCCGGGACGCCCTTGCCGGTTTGCCAGGAGGGCTTGGCGTAGTAAGCGCTGGCGCCGCCGCCGCCGGCATCCAGGCCCGATCCGCCGTTGGAACCGCTTTCGTTCCAGACGCCTTCCGGCATGTAGCCGAGCGCCGAGGACATGCTCGCGGAGTTGGCGGAGGACCAGGCATTGGCCACTTCGTTAAACTCGGTGCCGCCCACGCACACGCTGTAGGGCGTGGAGCAGAGCCCGTTCACCGCCAGGCCGCCGGTGGCCGTCGATTCGGAAGGACTATCGCAGCCGGCCGCGCCGCTATCGCCCGCCGCCACAAATGCGGTGATGCCCTGAGCCGCCGCCTGCTGCCACAAATTATTGTAAAAGCTTAGTTCCGCGGCGCCCATGTCCGACTCGCACGAGCCGAAGCTGGTGCTCATTACCGGCGCCAGGTTCCGGCTGACGATATATTGCGCCGAGAGATCCACGCCGTCGCTTGCGGTGGTCGAAGCCGAGACCACCAAGGTTACCGCCGCCTTGGGGGCTACCGCTCCAGACCACGACACATCCAGAACCGCCTCGAGTTCTTCGTCCGACGAGAAAATCCCCGGATTCGCGCCATTGACGAGTACGGTCGGATTGTTCGACGGCAGACCGGACATGCTGCGAAAAGCCTGCACGTCGGAAACATTGATATTGCATCGGCCCACGATGGCGATGCTCTGGCCGGAGCCATCCACGCCGCCGGCATAGAGCGGAGCTACGTCGTAGATCGTGGCAAAATCCCCCGGAGCCAGGTAGTGAGCGCCGCCCGTGGTGTATTGCGGCACGGCCTGGACCAGTCGGTGCATGGGCTGCCGGTGGAAGTCGTGGAGTGTGACGATGCCGGCCACCACGCCGGCCATGGCTTCGGGAATCTCGGGATCGCTGGCATTGGCGGAGTGTATCTCGCCGCCGATGCGGTAACGGCGCATCGCGGTGTGGAAGGCGGACTCGACCTGCCCGGCCGAACCGCTGAAGACAATCGTCCGGCCCCCGGCGGGCAGATCGTCGATCGAGAAGCCATGCGTGCCAAGCCAGTCCACCACCCGGTCCAGGTCCTCGCGAGACACGCCGAAGTGTTCGGCAAAGCTCTCCGGGGTGAGCCACTGGTGGTACAACGGCGACTCGGGATCGTGCTGCGCCGCCGCCAGATTCTCGATCGCCTTTTGCTGCAGAGGGTCCGGCTGGAGCACCAGGATCATACGTTCCATGCGGGATGCCGGGTCGGCCGCGCCCACCTCGTACGCGGTGCGGGCCAGCGGATACCGGTTGCCGGGGAGCGTCACGGTCCGCCGATCGTCGATCGCGTGGATGCGGTTGGCGGGCCGCGCCATGAGCGGGCCCTGCTCTTGCGCGAACGCCACGGACAGAAACAAAGTGCAGATGAAGATCGCCAAAAATGCGACGGTCGAGCGGCGGTACATGCGGGTCTCCTTGTCTTCAAGGGCGGGAGGTTGGCCGCCGATAAAAGACTCATCGACCCGAAAAGTAGAATCTGGCTGGAATCGTCTGAAGATCGCTGGGGAAGAGCACCTACTTCGGGGAGCTATGCCAGGTTGTGCTTCTTGACCTTGTACCGCAGCTTGTCGCGGCTGATGCCCAATATCCGCGCGGCGCGTGCCTGATTACCGCCGGTGTGGGTGAGAGCCTGTTGCACCACCTGCCGCTCCTGCTCGTCGAAGGATAGGGCCGTGGCGGCGCTTTCGGGCGGGCGTCCGGGCAACAGAACCAGTGCTCCGCCCTCCTGCGTGACTTCCCGCATATAGGGCGGAAGGTCGGCCAGATCGATGAAGTCTCCGGTCGCGATCATACAGGCGTGGCCGATCACGTTCTCCAGCTCCCGCACATTGCCGGGCCAGGAGTGGCGCGCCAGCAGAATCTGCGCGCGCAAGGTCAGCCCGGCTAACGGCTTTTGATACTGTGCCGCGAACTTCCGCAGTAAGTATCGCTCGAGCAGCGCCAGGTCCTCTTTGCGGTCGGCCAGCGCCGGCGTCTTGATCTCCACCATGGAGAGGCGGTAGTACAGATCCTCACGGAACTGCTTGGCGGCGATCTGGGCGCGCAGGTCGTGATTGGTGGCGGCCACCACGCGCACGTCCACTTTGCGCGCGCGCAGCGAGCCCACCCGCTGCACCTCCTGGTTTTGCAGAACGCGCAGTAATTTCGCCTGCGTGGTCAGGGGCATGTCGCCGATTTCATCCAGGAACAGGGTCCCGCGATGCGCGGACTCGAACAGGCCCATCTTATCGGTATTGGCGCCGGTAAACGCGCCTTTCACATGCCCGAACAGCTCGCTCTCGAAGAGCGTTTCTACTACCGCGGAACAATTGCAAACCACCAGCGGGCCCGCCGCCACGGGACTGAGTTTGTGCAGCGCGTGGGCCACCAGCTCTTTACCCGTCCCGGTGGGCCCCGTCACCGCGCAATTGCGGTAGTGCGGCGCTACGCGGCGGATCAGCATGCACATCTCCCGCATCAACGGGCTGCGTCCCACCATGCCCTCGAACTGCCAGGTATCCACCAATTCGCTATCGAGGGCCAGGGTCCGTTGGCGGAGCCGGGCATTCATCGCCAGCTTCTCGATCCGTTCCCGCAGCACGGGCAGCGAGATCGGCTTGGTCATGTAATCGCAAGCGCCTTTCTTGATCGCCTCCACCGCGGTTTCGGTCGAGTAATGCGCGCTCATGAGGATGACCTCGATGGCCGGATCGATCTCCAGGATCTTGCCCAGCAATTCCATGCCGTTAATCTTGGGCATCAGGATGTCGCTGAGCACGATTTGGGGGTGCTCGCGGCGCACCAGTTCCAGGCCGATTTCGGGGTCGTCCGCCGTCAGGATTTGCAGGTTATTTTCAGCCAGAGCCGCCGAAACGAATTCGAGGTCCGGACGATCGTCATCGATTACCAGAAGCTTGATGTCAGGCAGCGCGGCGCCCATGGCGGATTAAAAGAACCTCCGAATCTCCGCCCGTAGCGTAGCGATATCCACGGGCTTGGTGATGTATCCGTCGAACCCGGCATCGCGGGCCTTTTCGCGGTCGCGCCGCATGGCGAAAGCCGTCACTGCCACCACGCGCAGGCCGGAGAATTGAGGGTCCGCGCGCAATTCCCGCAACACTCCATAGCCGTCCAGACGAGGCATTTGAATATCGACTAACACCAGGTCCGGCGCCGCCTCACGCACACGGTACACGGCCTCGATGCCATCCGCGGCCTCGATCACTTCATAGCCGCTGGTTTCGAGCACTTCCCGAATCAGTTCGCGGCCGACCGCGTCGTCGTCCGCCACTACAATCTTCCTGGGGCTCATGGACGGGCCGCCCGCCCGCTCACTGCCTGGCGCAGCGCGGCCAGCAATTGCTCCTTCCATCCCTCACCCTTTTGGAAGAGCCCGATCGTCTCGGAGCGCAACATTTCCATTTCACGATTCGTCAGGTCCTTGGCTGTCAGAACGAACACTGGTATCCCGCGCCAGGCGGAATTCTCTTTCATACGGAACAGCAGCTCGAAGCCGTTCATTTCGGGCATCATCAAATCCAGCAGGACGGCGGCGACCGGAACCCGCGCCAGGACTTCCAGGGCCTCTTTGCCGTTGCCCGCCAGCGCCGCCACATAGCCGTCCGATTTCAGCATCTCTTTCAGCAGTTCCCGCGTGCCGGCTTCGTCATCCACTACCAGCACTTTAGCCAGGCCGTTGGAGCCCGGCCCGATATGCCGGCCAATGGCTTTGAGCAGCACCTCTTTATGCACCGGCTTCACCAGGTATTCCGCCGCGCCTAACGCCAAGCCAATCTTCGGCTCATCCACCACGCTGACTACGATGACTGGTATGAGGGCGGTGGCGGGACTCCTCTTCAATTCGTAAAGCGTGTCCCAGCCGACCCGGCCCGGCCCGAGCACGCTCAAAGTAATGGCGTCCGGCCTAAGCTCGGCGGCCCTGGCGATTACCTCCCGGGACGAAGTCGCCATGGCCAGCTCATATCCCTCGGGTTCGAGCCAGCTCACCAGCAGTTCGCGCGCTTCCAGTTCTTCATCCACAATCAGAATCCGTCGGTGGTTCTGCGGCGCCGCGGGATCGGCCAGGCCGGCGTGTTTTTGAGGGCCGTCTTCCCGGCCGGCGGCTTCGAGCAAATGGCCCAGGGAAATCGTGAAGCTCAGCCGGGCGCCTTTACCCGCCTCGCTCTCCACCCAGATGCGCCCGCCATGTTCCTCCACCAGGCGCTTGGTGATCGCGAGGCCCAGGCCGGTCCCCTCTTTGATCCCTTTGGCGGTGACGCCCACCTGATGGAACGCCTCGAAGACCGCTTCCTGCTCTTCGATCGGCATGCCCATGCCGGTGTCGCCGACCGTCACCATCAGCCGGCCTTCACGCTCCACCGCTTCCACCCAAACCCTCCCGCCCTCGGGAGTGAACTTCACCGCATTGCCCAGCAGATTATAGAGAATCTGGCGAAAGCGCACGCGATCCGCCCAGGCTGTGACATCCGGCCCGATGCTGCTCTCCGCCTGGATACGCTTGTCCATGGCCAGCGGCTGGAGGCTGCTCAAAACCTCTGCAACCACGGCAGCCACCGCTACGTTCTCGCAGTGGAGCTCCAGACGACCGGATTCCATTTTCGAGAGGTCCAGGATGTCGTTGATCAGCGTCAGCAAATGGCGCGCGCCCTGTTGGATATGACCGATAAAGCGCTGCTGCTTGGAAGACAGCACTGCGGCCGTTTGTTCCGCCAGCAGATCCGAGAAACCGATGATGGCGTTCAGCGGCGTGCGCAGTTCATGACTCATGCTGGCCACGAACTCGCTCTTCAGATGGTCACCGCGTTCCACCGCGCGGTTGCGCAGTTTCAGGTTTTTGTTAGCCATGGCCAGATCGTCGGCGTTTCGCTGCAGTTGCGCATTCAAGGTGCCGATGGCCTCTTCGGCCTGTTTGCTCTGGCTGATATCGCGATTGATCCGCAGAACGGCGACCGCCTCGCCGCTCGCGCCGCGCACCTGAATACGCCGGCTGTCGACCGTGATGCGCGCGCCATCGCGACGGGTATGTACCAGCTCGCCATCCCAGCGCCCGCTATGCTCGAGGGCCGCTTCCGTATCCTCCAGCGAGCCGGGGAAGCGCGTCTCCAGCAATATATGCGCGTTCTGCCCAATAGCCTCCGCGGCGGACCAGCCGTAGATCTCATCAGCCCCCCCGTTCCACTGCAGGATGCAGCCGGCGGGATCGCTCACGATGATGGCGTCGTGCGCCATCTCGATCAACTGCGCCTGCTGCCTACAGGCCTCTTCCGCCAGCTGGCGCTCCGTGACGTCCCGGACGATGCATATCACCTGGGGGCCGTCCCCGGTGTCGAAGGGGCTGAGGGAAATCTCCACCGGAAATTCGGCGCCATCCGCGCGTTGGGCCCATAACTCCAGGTCGGAGACCATCGGCCGCGTAACTGTTTTTAAGTGATACTGCTCCCAGTGCGCCGCATGCCCGGCTCGAAAACGCTCCGGCACCAGATCCTCGATCCGCTTGCCTGACAGCTCTACGGGCGCGCAGCGGAACATCGTCGCCGCCGTGGAATTAGCAAGCACGATCCGGCCCCGGCGATCCACCTGGAGGATAGCGTCCGGAGAGGCCTCGAAGATCTGGCGAAACTGGAGATCGGCCCGGGCCCCCTCGGGCTCGCCGGGCTCGCGGCGCGGCGTCCGGAGTTCCAGGATGTGGCGGACGGAAAGCGGAAGCCGGAAGATTTCGTCGATTCGAAGGCAATCGGCGGCGCCCTCGAGGACGCAATCCAGCAGCACGCGCGCGTCGGCCTCGCGAGCCAGCACCAGGAGAGGGATGGGGTCCGGCAGCGCGCACAGGACTGCCAGCGCGGCGCGCCAGCTCCAGCCCGGCGCGGCATATTCGGTCAGAACCAGATCGTACTTGTCGCGGTTGAGCAGCGCCGGCAGCTCTTCCGGGCCGCCGGCCAGTCCGCGCCCGGGATCGAAGCCCGCCAGAGCCAGTTCACGGACGCAATTATCCGCGATATCAGGGTCCGTTTTCAGGAAAAGAATACGCAAATCGGAGGCACCTTAATGATATTAATGATATCTTAATTCACCCAACGCCGTGGGTATTTTGTGGGCAAGCCGCCCGGTATTGGGGTGGATAACGTTTAAATCCCCAGGCTTATCTGAATTTTGGCGACTTTAATTGTTAAGGTTATATGCTTGCTATGTCGACTTAGCTGTAATCGTAGTCGATTGTTTATAAGCATTTACCGGATGTTCCGACATGTCTCGACGTCAATATGGCCCTGCGCCTGCCCTTACTTAAACTTGCAGGAACCTGATTTTCATCAGTAAGCTTTTCTAGCTGGCGGCCTCCCCTTATATAAATCCTGCGAGGACATTTATGAAATTCAAACAACGCTTTCCTCTGTTGACGCGGGTAGCATTCCATCTGCTGCCTGCCCTTTTGGTATTGGTTTCTTTGCCTTGTAAGGCGAACGTTCCTACCCCGCCCGCTCCTCCACCCGTGCCTGCCGGCTACTGCCAGACCATCGATACCGAGCTGACGGGCGATCTGAACGCGTTCAATACGACGCTCAGCTCCCTATGGAACGGCTCCAAGTATCCCACTCTGTATACCGGGAATCTGATGATGGCCAACGGCAATACCGGTCCAAACCTGATCAATAGCACGACGTTCGTCGCAGTGCAGAACCAGCTGGTGCAACTGCAAGCCATGGGGTACCAGGCGGTCTTGATACAGGTCGGTTTTCCCGTGCTGTATGAGCCCTTCTTCGGAAGCCAGGCAGTGTTTCAGCAGTACGTCAGCTTCTATGCGCAAGTGGCCGCCACCGTCCGGGCCATGGGCATGAAGATCGTCGTGGAAAACGATTCGCTGCTTTCCTCTGACGCACAGGCCGGTTGGACCAATACGGCTGCGTACTTCAGCACGCTCAGCTGGCCTCAGTATGAAGCCGGCCGCGCAACCATGGCCGTCACCGTGGCACAGGTCATCGCGCCGGATTATCTGGTGCTGGCCGCGGAGCCCGACACGGAAGCCGCCCAGGCCTTACAGCCGAACATCCTCATCCCGGCCGACGCCGCCGCCATGGTGAGTGGGGAACTCGCGGCAGTGCAGGCGCTGAACCTGCCCAACATGCAGTTCGGCGCCGGCTTTGGTTCCTGGGTCGCGAACCTTACGGAGTACCTCTCGGATTACGTGGCGCTGCCGCTCGACTACATCGACTTTCATATCTATCCGATTAACACCGAAAATAACCGGAGTTTTTTAACGACCGCGCTGACCATCGCCAGTGCGGCCGCGGCGGCGGGCAAGCCCGTGGCCATGAGTGAAGTCTGGCTGTGGAAGATGGAGAATAGCGAGTGGCGGGTGCGCGCTCCCGACGACTACCTGTCGCGGGAGTCGTTCGCCTTTTGGCAGCCGGAGAACACTCTTTTCCTGCAGACCATGCAGAATCTGGCGAACTACACGCAGATGCTTTACCAGTCGCCCAGCGAACCAACCTATTTCAACGGCTATCAGCCCTACGGCGGCACGACTGGCAACGGCGGCGCGGCCACCTGCATGTGCACCACGGCGACCTGCACGGTCCCTACGATCATCAATACCGAGACGCAGGTGGCCAAGACAGCGAGCTTGGAGTCCGTCTACACCGGCCTCGGGATGGTCTATTACAATTCGATGATTTCTCCGCCGGACACTATCACGCCGTCGATCCCAACCGACCTGGCGGGGAGCGCGGTTTCCACCAATGCGCACTTGTCCTGGACGGCCTCCACCGATAACATCGGCGTAGCCGGTTACAATATCATTCGCAACGGCGTGTGGGTCGCGAACAGCCTCCCGACCACATACACTGACGCGGGGCTTGCGACATCCACGACCTACAATTATCAGGTCCAAGCATTCGATCTGGCCGGAAACACGTCACTCTCTTCAGCGACAGTGGCCGTGTCGACGGAGTACACCATACCGCCAACCCCGCCAACGAATGTAATGGGGACGCCATACTCCACCAAAGGGATCACCTTGACCTGGTCGGCTTCGCAGGACCCCAAGGGCTTGTCCAGCTATCAGATATTTCGAGGGACTTCGCCATCGAGCCTCGTCCAGGTTGGGGTCGTAAACGGCGCGACCACTTCTTATAACGATCATTCCCTGACCGCGTCGACTACCTATTACTATGCCATAGATGCAACCGAGACTTCCTATGTCTCGACGATGTCAGCCATCGCTTCGGCCACCACGCTGGCTCTGCCCTCGGCGCCCACCAATCTGGTAGCCACGCCGGTCTCCGGCCAGCAGATCGGCTTGACATGGACGGCCTCGACCGCCGGCCTGCCCATCACCTCTTACCATATCTTCCAGGGCGCCTCGCCCAGTTCCTTGAGTCAGGTCGGCGTCACAGCGACCACATCGTACACAAACAGGTCCCTGACTCCCTCGACAACTTACTACTACCAGGTGCAGGCAAACGACTCGGACGGCGACACTTCGCCGATGTCCGCCGCGGCTTGGGCAACCACGTTACCGTCACCCAACACGCCCACCAGCCTGGTGGCGGCCGCAACCTCCGCCACGAAGATCAGCCTGACCTGGACAGAGACGGTTCCACCCAAGGGCCTGCCGATCGGAAACTACCAGGTCTCCTGCGGTCTGTCGCCCGGCAGCTTGAGCAAGGTTGCCACAGTGCTGAACACTTCCTATAACTACAGTGGCCTGACGGCAGGGACGACGTATTACTGCGCCGTGCTGGCAACTGATACGGGTGGCGACCTTTCCGCGATGTCGGCCCCGGTATCGGTCACTACGGATGCGCTTCCAGGCGCACCCACCAACGTAGTGGCCACGGCGAACTCCAGCACGAAAGTTACCGTGACCTGGACGGAGAACGTGCCAGCCAGTGGCCTGCCGATCCGGAGCTACCAGATTTACAGAGGCACTCTGCCGGGCAACATGAGCCTGGTTGCCACGCGCGGGACGGCTTCGTATACGGATACCACTGTCTCTCCCCTGGCGACATATTACTACGCGGTCCAGGCGACGGACACGAGCAACGAAGTTTCGCCGATGTCGGCTAACGCGGAGGTGGTTGTACCGTAGGGGCCACGAGGCCATCTGGTCGGAGATGCGGCCAGGACGGATAAGGCAGGAAACAATGCATGGTTATGGCAGTGGGCCATGGCCATGCATTTTCATTTTCCCGGTTCTGTGGGTATTTGTGCGCACAAGCCGCAGGTATTGGGTTAAGTAACGTGTAAATGCCCCATGATTATCTGGCTTATGCCGACTTTAGAGCAACATTTATACAATTGCCATGTCGACTTAAGTCGCTAACGTAGTCGATTATTTGTATACACTTACCGGATGTTCCCGACAGGCCTCAACGCCATTTGCGTCGTCCGTCCATCAATAGGCCCCGCGCCTGCCCTTACTTAAGCTGCAGGAATCTGACACTAGCGCTCCACTTGTTTAAAACCTGCGAGGACATTCATGAAATCCAAACGACGCTTTCCTCTGTTGGCGCGGGTAGCATTGCATCTGCTGCCTGCCCTTTTGGTGTTGGTTTCTTTGCCTTGTAAGGCGAACGTTCCTACCCCGCCCGCGCCTCCACCCGTGCCTGCCGGCTACTGCCAGACCATCAATACCGAGCTGACGGGCGATCTGAACGCGTTCAATACCACGCTCAGCTCCCTTTGGAACGGCTCCACGTATCCCACTCTGTATACCGGGAATCTGATGATGGCCAACGGCAATACCGGTCCAAACCTGATCAATGGCTCGACGTTCATTTCAGTGCAGAACGAGCTGGCGCAACTGCAAGCCATGGGATACCAGGCGGTCTTGATACAGGTCGGTTTTCCCGTGCTGTATGAGCCCTTCTTCGCCAACCAGTCGGTGTATCAGCAGTACGTCAGCTTCTACGCGCAAGTGGCCGCTCTCGTCCGGTCCATGGGCATGAAGATCGTGGTGGAAAACGATTCGCTGCTTTCCTCTGACGCACAGGCCGGTTGGACCAATACGGCCGCATACTTCAGCACGCTGAGCTGGGCTCAGTATCAGGCCGCCCGCGCGACCATGGCCGTCACCGTGGCACAGGTCATCGCGCCGGATTATCTGGTGCTGGCCGCGGAGCCCGACACCGAAGCCGCCCAGGCCTTGCAGCCGAACCTCAACATCCCCGCCGACGCCGCCGCCATGGTGAGTGGGGAACTTGCGGCAGTGCAGGCGCTGAACCTGCCAAACATGCAGTTCGGCGCCGGCGTGGGCTCCTGGGTGGCGAACCTTACGGAGTACATCTCGGATTACGTGGCGCTGCCGCTCAACTATATCGACTTTCATATCTACCCGATCAACAGCGAAAATAACCGGAGTTTTTTAACGACCGCGCTGACCATCGCCAGTATGGCCGCGGCGGCGGGCATGCCCGTGGCCATGAGTGAAGTCTGGTTGTGGAAGATGGAGAATAGCGAGTGGCTGGTGCTCACTCCCGACGACTTCCTGTCGCGGGAGTCGTTCGCCTTCTGGGAGCCGACGAACACGCTTTTCCTGCAGACTATGCAGAATCTGGCGAACTACACGCAGATGCTCTACCAGGCGCCTAGCGAACCGACCTATTTCAACGGCTACCAGCCCTACGGCGGCACGACTGGCAACGGCGGCGCGGCCACCTGCCTGTGCACCACGGCGACCTGCACGGTCCCTACGATCATAAATACCGAAACGCAGGTGGCAAAGACAGCGAGCTTGGCATCCGTCTACACCGGCCTGGGGATGGCCTATTACAATTCGATGGTTTCTCCGCCGGACACGATCACGCCTTCGATCCCCACCAACCTGGCGGGAAGCGCTGTTTCCACCACTGTGAACTTATCCTGGACGGCCTCCACCGACGATGTCGGCGTAGCCGGTTACAATATCATTCGCAACGGGGTGTGGGTCGCGAACAGCGAACCGATCACATACACTGACTCGGGCCTCGCTACATCCACGACGTACAATTATCAGGTCCAGGCATTCGATCTGGCCGGAAACACGTCACTCTCTTCCGCGACAGTGGCCGTGTCGACGGTGTACACCATACCGCCGACCGCGCCCACGAATGTAGTGGGGACGCCGTACTCCGCAGTGGGGATTACCTTGACCTGGACCGCTTCGCAGGACCCCCAGGGCTTGTCCAGCTATCAGATATTTCGAGGGACCTCGCCATCGAGCCTCGTCCAGGTTGGGGTCGTAAACGGCGCAACCACTTCTTATAACGATCATTCCCTGACTGCATCGACTACCTATTACTACAGCGTAACTGCAACCGAGGCCGCATATGTCTCGACGATGTCAGCCATCGCTTCGGCGACCACGCTGGCTCTGCCCTCGATGCCTACCAACCTGGTAGCCACGCCGGTTTCTGGCCAACAGGTCAACTTGACATGGACGGCTTCGACCGGCGGCCTGCCCATCTCCTCCTACCATATCTTCCTGGGTACCTCGCCCAGCGCCCTGAGTCAGATCGGCGTCACAGCGACCACATCGTACTCGGGGAGGTCTCTAAGTCCGTCGACAACTTACTATTACGAAGTGCAGGCAAATGACACGGGCGGAAACACTTCGCCGATGTCCGCCGCGGCTTCCGCAACCACGCTGCCGCCACCTAACACGCCCACGAACCTGTCTGCGGCCGCAACCTCCGCCACGAGGATCAGCATTACCTGGACAGAGACGGTTCCACCCATGGGCCTGCCGATCGGGAGCTACCAGGTATTCTGCGGTCTGGCGCCCGGCAGCTTGAGCAAGGTTGCCACGGTACTGAGTTCTCCTTATAACTACAGCGGCCTGACGGCTGGGACCACGTATTACTGCGCCGTGCTGGCGGCTGATACGGGTGGCGACCAATCCGCGATGTCGGCCCCGGTGTCGGGCATTACGGACGCGCTTCCGGCCGCACCCACCAACGTAACAGCCACGGCGAACTCCAGCACCAAAGTTACCGTGACCTGGACGGAGACGATAGTAACCGGCGGTCTGCCGATCCAGAGCTACCAGGTCTATCGGGGCAGTTTGCCGGGCAACATGAGCCTGGTTGCCACCCGCGCGACGGCTACATATACGGATACCACTGTCTCTCCCCTGGCGACATATTACTACGCCATCCAGGCGACGGACACGAGCAACGAAGCCTCGCCGATGTCGGCTAACGCGGAGGTGGTTGTACCGTAAGCGATGAGGCAGTACACAATGCATGGTCATGGCGCACTGCGCCATGACCATGCGTTTTCATTGGTCGGGTAGACGGGCCGACCACGTTTTTCCCTGTATTTTCAGCAAGTTTTTCTAACTGGAGGCCTACCGGCGCTCCACCATTTAAAACCTGCGAGGACATTCATGAAATCCAAACGACGCTTTCCTCTGTTGACGCGGGTAGCATTCCATCTGCTGCCTGCCCTTTTGGTATTGGTTTCTTTGCCTTGTAACGCGAACGTTCCCACCCCGCCCGCGCCTCTACCCGTGCCGGCGGGCTACTGCCAGACCATCAATACCGAACTGACTGGCGATTTGAACGCGTTCAATACCACGCTCAGCTCCCTTTGGAACGGCTCCACGTATCCCACTCTGTATACCGGGAATCTGATGATGGCCAACGGCAATACCGGCCCGACACTGATCAATGGCTCGACATTCATTTCAGTGCAGAACGAACTGGCGCAACTGCAAGCCATGGGGTACCAGGCGGTCTTGATACAGGTCGGTTTTCCCGTGCTGTATGAGCCCTTCTTCGCCAACCAGTCGGTGTATCAGCAGTACGTCAGCTTCTATGCGCAAGTGGCCGCCACTATCCGGGCCATGGGCATGAAGATCGTGGTGGAAAACGATTCGCTGCTTTCCTCTGACGCACAGGCCGGTTGGACCAATACGGCCGCGTACTTCAGCACGCTTAGCTGGGCGCAGTACGAGGCGGGCCGCGCGACCATGGCCGCCACCGTGGCCCAGGTCATCGCACCGGATTATCTGGTGCTGGCCGAAGAGCCCGACACGGAAGCCGCCCAGGCCTTACAGCCGAACATCAACATCCCGGCCGACGCCGCCGCCATGGTGAGCGGGGAAATCGCGGCGGTGCAAGCGCTGAACCTGCCCAATGTTAAGGTGGGCGCCGGCGTGGGCTCCTGGGTCCAGAACCTTACGGAGTACATGTCGGCTTACGTGGCGCTGCCGCTCAACTATATCGACTTTCATATCTACCCGATTAATACCGAAAACAGCCAGAGTTTTATAGGGAACGCGCTGACCATCGCCAGTATGGCGGCGGCGGCGGGCATGCCCGTGGCCATGAGTGAAGTCTGGCTGTGGAAGATGGAGAATAGCGAGTGGCAGGTGCTCAGTCCCGACACCTTCCTGTCGCGGGAGTCGTTTGCCTTCTGGCAGCCGGAGAACACGCTGTTCCTGCAAACCATGCAAAATCTCGCAAACTACACGCAGATGATCTACCAGGCGCCTAGCGAACCAACGTATTTCAACGCCTACCAGCCCTACGGCGGCACGACCGGCAACGGCGGCGCGGCCACCTGCATGTGCACCACGGCGAGCTGCACGGTCAATACGATCATCACTAACGAGACGCAACTGGCAAAGACAGCCAGCCTGGCATCCGTCTACACCGGCCTGGGGATGGGCTATTACAATTCGATGGTTTCTCCGGCCGACACGATCACGCCTTCGATCCCCACGAACCTGGCGGGAAGCGCCGTTACCACCACTGCGAACTTATCCTGGACTGCCTCCACCGACAATATCGGCGTAGCCGGTTACAATATCATTCGCAACGGGATTTGGCTCGCTAACAGCGAGCCCACCACATACACTGACGCGGGCCTCGCGACCTCCACCACGTACAATTATCAGGTCCAGGCATTCGATCTGGCAGGAAACACGTCACTCTCTTCCGCGACACTGGCCGTGTCGACGCAGTACACCATACCGCCGACCGCGCCTACGAATGTAGTGGGGACGCCCTACTCCGCAGTCGGGATCACCCTGACCTGGACCGCTTCGCAGGACCCCAAGGGCTTGTCCAGCTATCAGATATTTCGAGGGACTTCGCCAGCGAGCCTTCTGCAGGTTGGAACCGTGGGCGGCACAACCACTTCCTATAAGGATCATGCCCTGACTGCATCGACTACCTATTACTATAGCCTAACTGCAACCGAGGCATCCTATGTCTCGACGATGTCAGCCATCGCTTCGGCCACCACGCTGGCTCTGCCCTCGACGCCCACCAACCTGGTAGCTACGCCGGTCTCCGGCCAGCAGATCAACTTGACGTGGACGGCTTCGACCGGCGGCCTGCCCATTTCCTCTTACCATGTCTTCATGGGCACTTCGCCCAGCGCCCTGAGTCAGATCGCCGTCACATCGACCACGTCGTACACGAACAGGTCTCTAAGTGCGGGGACAACTTACTATTACGAAGTGCAGGCAGACGACTCGGGTGGAAACCTTTCGCCGATGTCCGCGGAGGCTTCGGCAACCACGCTACCGTCACCCAACACGCCCACCAGCCTGGCGGCGACCGCAACCTCCGCCACGCAGATCAGCCTGACCTGGACCGAGACGGTTCCACCCAAAGGCCTGGCGATTGCGAGCTACCAGGTCTCTTGCGGTCTGGCGCCCGGCAGCTTAAGCAAGGTTGCTACGGTACTGAACCCTCCTTATACCTACTCTGGCCTGACGACCGGGACGACGCATTACTGCGCCGTGCTGGCGGCCGATACGGCTGGCGACCTATCCGCGATGTCGGCCCCAGTATCGGCCATTACGGACGCGCTTCCGGCTGCGCCAACCAGCGTAACAGCCACGGCAAACTCCAGCACCAAAGTTACCGTGACCTGGACGGAGAACGTGCCAGCCACTGGCCTGCCGATCCGAAGCTACGGGATCTACAGGGGCAGTCTGCCAAGTAACATGAGCCTGGTTGCCACCCGCACGACGGCTTCGTATACGGACACCACCGTCTCTCCCCTGGCGACATATTACTACGCGATCCAGGCGACCGACACGAGCAGCGAAGTCTCGCCGATGTCGGCTAACGCGGAGGTGGTTGTACCGTAAGGGCCACAAGCCCGTCTAAACAATGCATGGTCGTGGCGCGGTGCGCCATGGCCATGCATTTTCATTTTGGGGGTAAGCAATTGCCGCGCGGCGCTACAGCAGGTTGTGCTTCTTGATCTTGTACCGCAGCTTGTCGCGGCTGATGCCCAATAGCCGCGCGGCGTGCACCTGGTTGCCGGCGACCCGGCCGAGAGCTCGCTCGAGGACTTGGCGCTCCTGCTCGTCGAACGATAGTTCCGTCCGGTCGGTCTCGGGCTTGCGGCCCGGGAAGGCGATCACAGCGGCGGCTTTCTGCCGGGCGCCCTCGCGCATATACAGCGGCAGGTCGGCTATGTCGATGATCTCTCCGGCGATCATGCAGGCGTGGCCGATGACGTTTTCGAGCTCACGCACGTTGCCCGGCCAGAAGTGCCGCGCCAGGAGAATCTGCGCGCGCGGAGCCAGCGCGGTCACCGGCCTCCGGTACTGCGCGGCATATTTCTGAATGAAATAATGCTCCAGCAGGGGCAGGTCTTCTTTGCGGTCGGCCAGCGCCGGCGTTCTGATCTCCACCATGGAGAGGCGGTAGTACAGATCCTCGCGGAACTGGCCGGCGGCGATCCTGGCGCGCAGGTTGCGATTGGTGGCGGCCACCACGCGCACGTCCACCTGGCGCGCGCTCAGCGAGCCGACTCGCTGCACTTCCCGATTCTGCAGAACGCGCAGCAGCTTGGCCTGGGTGGAAAGCGGCATGTCGCCAATTTCGTCGAGGAACAGCGTGCCGCCATGCGCGGACTCGAACAGGCCCATTTTATTCACGCTAGCGCCGGTGAAGGCGCCTTTCACGTGTCCGAACAGCTCGCTTTCGAAGAGAGTTTCGACGATTGCGGAACAATTGCAGACCACCAGCGGGCCCGCCGCCACGGGACTCAGTTTGTGCAGCGCGTGGGCCGCCAGCTCTTTGCCCGTCCCGGTGGGCCCGCGTACCACGCACACGCGGTAGTGCGGCGCCACGCGGCGGATCTGGGCGAACATCTCGCGCATCAGCGGGCTGCGCCCCACCATGCCCTCGAATTGGCAGGTTTCGACCAGCTCGCTATCCAGCACCCCGGTGCGTGGATAGCGGCTGAGCACGACCACGGGAACGCGCCGGTCGGCATTTTCTGGTCCTGTTTTGACCGGCAGAACGCGCAATAGCCCTCCCATGGCACAACAAGATACACCATATAGAGGGGACTAATGGACTTAATTATCTAGTTTATTCCGGGTTCGGGGATTACGGCTTCGTCCGGCAGCTCGGCCGTGGCGAACATTCGACTGCGGCGCCAGGCCAGGCAAAGAAACCCCGCTAATATCACAAATGGCGGCAAACCCAGCAGCACGATGCCCATATTCAGAAGATGGGCGCGGGCCGCGTTTTGGGCCGCGGCCGTGCGAAAACACATCACGCACTGCCCCCAGCCGTTAGCCGCGGCGAGCAGCATGGCCAGCGGCATGGCCAAAGCCGGGCGCTTCATCGCGGCCTCATCATCATCAAGCGGCTGGAGTCCGGCATGAAGATCAGCAGCATCAGGATAATGCAGAGGATGAGCATGGGAAACAACGTTAGAAACAGGCTCAGTTTCTCGAATCTCAAATGCATGAAATAGGCTATGATCAGCGCTGCTTTGATCACCGACAGACCCAGCAGCGCCGTGAGGAAAATGACCACGGGCAATTGCTCGTAGGCCAGAAATACCTCGACGCCGGTCATGAATAACAAGGCGAACCAGACGTTGAGAAACGTCTTCGTAGTTACGCCGGATATATGTTCCTCTTCTTCCGTATGCAGGCTCATCGGTCGAGTCTCTCCTCTTAAATCTTGGCGGACATCAGGTAGACCAGCGGGAAGATGAACATCCAGACCAGGTCCACGAAGTGCCAATACAACCCGCTTACCTCAACATCTTCCGCCTTGAATTTGCCCCGGCCGACGGCGAAGGCCATGATGCCGAGGTAAATGAGGCCGATGATGACGTGGGTCATGTGCAGGCCGGTGAGGGCGAAGAACGTTCCGCCAAACAACGGCACACCCCAGGGATTGTCGAACGGGGTGACGTGCTCGTTACGGATAAGATTCATCCACTCATTGAGGTGCAGGATCACGAAACCCGCGCCGCCCGCCATGGTGGCCAGTATCCAGCCGACCGCCGCTTTGCGGTTGCCATGGTTCATGGCGTGTACCCCCATCACCATGGTCAAGCTGCTCGACAGCAGACAAAAAGTCATGATGGTGGAGAAGATGATGCTGGGCGAAAAGTGAAATGGCGTGGGCCAGTTGGGCGTAGCCAGCCGCACGTAAGTGTAAGCCATCAACAGCGCGGAGAAGGTGAGGGCGTCGGAGATGATGAACAGCCACATCCCGAACTTCTTCGAATTCACGGCGTATGGCGAACGCCCGCCTGACCAGACCGAGGTGAGTTGCGCCGTATTGACTTCGGACATCTACCATTACCCCCAAACGAGAAATAGAGCCATCAGATAAATCCAGAGGCCATCCACGAAATGCCAGAATACCGCGCTCACATCCACGGCGGTGCGCTTTCCCGGCCCCAGTTTCAAGCGGAGCGCCTCCACGTCCACATACACCAGCGCCGTGAGGCCGCCCAGAATGTGGAGACCGTGGGCGGCGGTGAGTAAATAGAAGAACGAACTGCTGGGGTTGGTGGCCACGAAGATGCCGGCGGCGGCGAGTTCTCTCCACGCCCAACCCTGGCCCAGCAGAAACAGGATTCCGAGGGCGGTCCCGGCGGTCCAATAGCGGTTGAATTCGGTGCGCCGGCCGCCCTTGAGGGACCGCCGCGCCAGCTCCAGAAGCACGCTGCTCAGTATCAGAATGGCGCTGGTAACCCACAGGATGCGCGGCAGCGGGAAGGTAATCCAGTCGTTGGACATGCCGCGGCGCACCACGTAGGCGCTGGTGAAGGCCGCGAAGGCCATGGTGGTAGCAGCCAACAGCACGAACAATCCGGTCATGGACGCGCGGCGCGAGGCGCCCCGTCCGTCGGAGCCGCCTCCGCCGAAGCCCCCGCCTCCGCGAGGAGGAGCCGGCGGTTTGATTACATCCGATGTGATAGATCCGGGCATTTCTCAATTATGCGGCATGCACGTCCACCGGGTCGGTCTGCATGATGTAGTCTCGCGGAGCGCCCGGCACGCTGTATTCATATGGACCGTGGTTGACCACGGGGTGGTGGCCGCCGAAGTTATCAAACGGCGGCGGCGAGGGCACGGTCCACTCGATGGTGGTCGCTTCCCAGGGATTAACGGGCGCTTTCCTGCCCTTCTTCATGCTCCAGAACAGGTTGACGAAGAACAGGATTTGCGCCGCGGCGGTAAAGTACGCGGCTTGCGTCATGAACACGTGTACGGGGAGCAGCTTGCCCAGGAAATCGAAATTGGTGAAGTCCGAGTAGCGCCGCGGATTGCCCGCGATGCCCAGGTAATGCATGGGAGTGAAGATGGAGTAAACGCCCACGAAGGTCATGTAGAAGTGGATCTTGCCCAGAGTCTCGTTCAGCATGCGTCCGAACATTTTGGGGAACCAGTAGAAGGTGCCGGCGAACATGCCGAAGATAGCCGCCACGCCCATGATCATGTGGAAGTGGCCGACCACGAAATAGGTGTCGTGGAAGTACAGATCGAGCGCCGGCTGGCCCAGGAAGATACCGCTCAGGCCGCCCGTGACAAAGAGCGAGACGAAGCCGAGCGCGAACAGCATGGCGGTGGTCAGGCGGATACTGCCGCCCCATATGGTGCCGATCCAGTTGAATGTCTTGATTGCGGACGGCACTCCGATGGCCATAGTCAGCACCGAGAACGCCATAGCCGAATAGGGGCTCATGCCGCTCATGAACATGTGATGGCCCCACACCATGAAGCCCAGGAAGCCAATACTCAGAATGGCGAAGACCATGGCGCGATAGCCGAAAACGGGCTTGCGCGAGAAGGTGGCCAGCACCTGAGAAGTGACTCCCATGCCGGGCAGGATGGCAATGTAAACCTCGGGGTGGCCGAAGAACCAGAACAGGTGCTGCCACAGCAGCGGGGAGCCTCCCTTATGGTTCAGAATCTGATCGCTGACCAGTAACCCGGCGGGCAGGAAGAAACTGGTGCCGGCGGAGCGGTCAAGAATCAGCAAAACTCCGGCGGCGAGGAGCACGGCAAATCCCAGCAGGCCCAGAATAGCGGTTACAAACCAGGTCCAGCAGGTGAGCGGCATGCGCATGAGGGACATGCCCTGGCAGCGCAGATCGATGGTGGTGGCGATGAAATTGATGGCTCCCATTAGCGAGGCGCCGCTAAAGATCGCAATACTGACGATCCACAGCGTCTGGCCCAATCCCTCCCCGGGCCCTGACTGTGGCACCGCGCTGAGCGGCGGGTAGGCCGTCCAGCCGGCCAGCGGCGGGCCTCCCTGCACGAAGAAGGCGGCCACCATCACCGCCAGCGCGAGGAACGTAGTCCAGAAGGACAGCATGTTCAGCACCGGGAAGGCCATGTCTTCGGCGCCGATCTGGATGGGCAGGAAAAAGTTTCCAAATCCGCTTTGGGGCGCGGTGGTCAGCACGAAGAAGACCATGATGGTGCCGTGCATGGTCATCAGCGACAGGTACAATTCGGGGGTCATGATGCCGCCCTGCGCCGAGGTTGGCCAGAGCGTGGCAAACCAGGCGACCTTGGCGTCCGGGTGGACCATGTGATAGCGCATGAGCAGCGAAAGGCTCATGCCCACCAGAACCGAGAACAAGGCCAGGAAGTAATACTGGATGCCGATAACCTTGTGGTCGAGGCTGAAGACGTATTTCCGTATGAAGCCTTGGGGCGCATGATGCGCGCCGTGCATTACGGGTGAGGACATTAGCGTTTCCTCGCGAATGGATTCATGAAAGCGGGGCCCTGGGAGTCATTACTTGTTGGCGATCTGCTGCAGCTTCCACTTTTCGAAATCGCCCTCGGACATCACTTCCATGGTGCTGCGCATCTGGAAATGGCCCAGCCCGCAAAGCTCGGAGCAAGGGATTTCGTATATACCCGGCTTGTCGGCCTGAAAGTACAGCGGGATCTCCATGCCGGGCACGATGTCCTGCTTCAGGCGCAGCTCGCGGACAAAGAAGTTATGGATCACGTCTCGCGAATGCATGATCAGCTTGATGGGTTTGCCGATGGGCACCTTAAGAGAGGCGCTGACAATGTCGTCTTTGGAGGCTGGATCTTTATCGTCCAGGCCGAAGGGATTGCCGGCGGCGTCGTTTACCAGCTTAAGGTCTGTGTTGCCGAATTTGCCGTCCACGCCGGGGTAGCGGAAGGCGAAGGCGAACTGCTTGGACATGAGCTCGATGGGTATGGCGTTAGGGTCGGGCTCGGCGAGGTGCACGGCGGCCCAGATGCGCGTGCCCATCAAAACAATGCCGACGAAAAGGATGGCGGTGGCGCTGGTCCAGACCACTTCCCACTTATTATTGCCGTGCGAGTAATGCGCGCGGCCGCCCTTGTCGCGGTACCGGAAGATGGCCCAGCCTAAAGCGAATTGCGCCAGAAAGAAGATGATCCCGGTGACCACCAGAGTGCGCATGAACTGGTCGTCGTAAGCCACGCCGTGCTGATTGATGGGGGGCGGGAACCACCAGACTTTGGCGGCGAAGAAATAACAGATGACTATGGTCAAGACCCAGACGATCGGAGCGAGCAGCATTCGATAGAACCCTCACACAGCTGCACTCGGGACTTCGCCCCGAGGTTTTGACGACGATATCACAATGGATGGCGGATCGCAACAGTGGCGAGGGGGCGAGGGGGCGAGAGCATTTCCTGTAGTAGGGGCTCGGGGCCTTGGACGGGGGTTGATGGCGCGGTACAGGTGAAGCGTGGCACCTCCGGATTGGCACAAAATTGGTGCAGAACCAATAGGAGAACCGTATCTTGCTGATTATGCGTAAGAAAACGTGGTGAGCCGGGCGGGACTCGAACCCGCGACCCTTTGCTTAAAAGGCAAATGCTCTACCGACTGAGCTACCGGCCCCGGCTCGTTCGCAATTAATGCAACCAGTCTATCATACGGCCCGCCGCACCCCCGCGGACCGGTGGACTCCAGACCCGCGCGATGCAAGAATGTGGTCATGGCTGAGTCTGTAGTCTTGATCGCAAACGGAGATCTGCGCCTGGCCGCCAACCAGAAGTGCTGGCCGGCCCAGGCGCGCGCCGAGGAGGCGGTCACGGCTGCCATCCGACGGCTGGGCCGCGACGTGCAACGCGGCCACGCCTACGATCCCGCCAAGAGTCATGGTTTCATCGATAGCCAAAAAGTTGGAATGGAAGTATTTCGCGGCATCCCGCCCGGCGCGCCGCTGGTAGTCGTCGAGGCGGTGTGGCAGTACAGCCATCACATCCTTCACGGTCTCTACAGCCATCGCGGCCCGATCCTTACGGTCGCCAACTGGAGCGGCGAGTGGCCCGGGCTGGTCGGCATGCTCAATCTGAACGCCTCGCTGACCAAGGCCGGCGTCGCGTACAGCTCCCTCTGGAGCGTCGACTTTATGGACGACTTTTTTCTCTCGGGCCTGCGCCGCTGGCTGGCCGGTGAAACCCTCCAGCACGATACCAGCCACGTACGCCCGCTATCGTCGTACAAGCTGCCGGCCGGCGCGGAGGAAACCGGCGCACGCCTGGCCGCCGAGTTGCGCCGCGACAAAGCTATCATGGGCGTCTTCGACGAAGGCTGCATGGGCATGTACAACGCCATCATCCCGGACGAGCTGCTGCATCCCGCCGGCGTTTTCAAAGAGCGCCTCAGCCAGTCCGCGCTCTATGCCGAAATGCAGCGCACGAGCGACGCCGAAGCGGGCGAAGTACGCGCCTGGCTGGATCGCAAAGGTATGCGGTTCTCGACCGGCCGCGACCCGGAGACCGAACTGACCGACGATCAGATCCTCCAACAATGCAAGATGTACATCGCCGCGATGCGCATCGCCGACGATTTCGGTTGCGGCGTCATCGGCATTCAGTATCAGCAGGGGCTCAAGGATCTTGCGCCCGCGTCCGACCTGGCCGAAGGCTTGTTTAATAATGTCGACCGGCCGCCGGTCTACGCGCGCGCCAACGGACGACTGCTTTATGAGAACGATGCCCTGCCGCACTTCAACGAAGTAGACGAATGTTCCGGCCTGGATGCGCTGGTCACCAATCGTCTTTGGAAGGCGCTGGGATACTCGCCCGAGACCACGCTGCACGATGTGCGCTACGGCGAGGCCTATGAGGTCGACGGCGTCGAGGAATTCGTCTGGGTCTTCGAGATCTCCGGAGCCGCGCCGCCCGAGCATTTCATCGGCGGCTATGCCGGCGCCATTAGCGAACGCCAACCGGCCATGTACTTCCGGTTGGGCGGCGGCGGCCTGAAGGGCGTCAGCAAGCCGGGCGAGATCGTGTGGAGCCGCGTGTTCGTGGATCATGGCGTGCTCAAAGCCGATATCGGCCGCGCGAAAGTAGTGAAGCTACCGCGCGAGGAGACCGAGCGTCGCTGGCGAATCACTACGCCCGAGTGGCCCATCATGCACGCCGTTACCTACGGCATCAAGCGCGACCAACTGATGGCGCGCCACAAATCGAACCATGTTCAAGTCGCCTATGCGCCGGATGCCGCGGCTGCCAATCTGGCGCTGGCAGCCAAGGCGGCCATGTTCCGCGAACTGGGGCTGGAGGTCTCGGTTTGCGGCACGCACCACGGCCTCTAGCCGCGATATAATCGGGCGAAAGCGGTTTCCCGAGCGAACGTGGCGGAATTGGCAGACGCACCAGACTTAGGATCTGGCTCCCGCAAGGGAATGGGAGTTCGACCCTCCCCGTTCGCACCAACGGTCGACCCTCGGCTGTGGTCAGTCCGACTTACGACCTCTCCCCCTACTTCGCCCCGCTGCGATCGGTAGATGGCGGCACGATGCCTTTCAGACGGAAGTAGATCGCCATATAACCGTACTCCTCATTGCTGTGCATCACATCGAGGATCAGCGTGCCCAGCTTGGAGCGCTGGCCCACCATCTCCGTGGCATTGGCATCGGTGATGCTGTCCCACGCGGCATCGCACTCGGCGAAGGAGGCCGCGAGCGCAGCCACCAGGTCGGCCTTGGTGGTCTTGGCTGCGCCTCCCTGCTTACGCGCTCCCAGTGCCGTGCTGCAATAGCGCATCTGATGGTCGGCGATGTGAGCCAGCAGCGCGCCGAAGGTGCGTATCTCGGGCGTCGGCTTGAAGCTGTAGTTTTCTTCCGGCATAGCCGCGGCGGCGCGAGTCAAATAACCTTTGACCGAAGTATAGGCCTGCCTGGTTTCGGCGATCAGCGGGTTGGTAGTTTGGGCGCGCAGCGAACAAACACCGGCGAGCGACGCGGCCAGCATCAATATGGATGAACGTATCATAGGTGTTTATTCTATCCAAGATTCACGTGGGTGATGCAGCCGCATTCCCTGCATTACAATGGAGGCAAATGTCAGTCCTCGGTGACATCCGGCTCGCGTTCCGACTTTTCCGGCGCACCCCCGCCCTGACGGTCATAGCCCTGTTATCGATTGCTCTGAGCGTGGGCGCGACCGCGGTGGTCTTCACCGCAATCAAGTCCGTGCTCATCGATCCTCTGCCTTATGCGCGTGCCGGAGAACTGGTCCAGCTCCGCACCGATTTCGCCAATGCCGAGCCGTCCCACGGTGATTGGATCTTCTGGAACGACACTCAGGAGCTGATCAGACGCACGCGTACGCTTCAATCCATCGGGATTTACCGCAACGCCGTTTTTGATCTTGCGGGCGACCCGTCTACTCCGCCGGAAGCGCTCTATGGTCTCCGGATGACTGCGAACCTGTTTCCAACTCTCGGCGTTTCGCCGATGCTGGGGCGCAACATCCTTCCTGACGAGGATAAGCCCGGCCACACCGATGAGATGATCCTGAGTTATGGCTTATGGACCCGCCGATTCAACTCGGACCGCAGCGTGATTGGCCGGACGGTAAAGATCAACGGCCAGGACTGCGTCGTGATTGGAGTGATGGCGCCAGATTTCAACTTTCCGTTGCGCAGGGCGGCGGCTCACACGCCCTCCCCATACGTGGAGTTTTGGGCGCCGCTGCGAATTATTTCTGCTGCTACCAGCGGAGGACTCGGCGCAGTAGCGAGACTGCGTCCAGGGGTATCGCTGATGCAGGCTCAGCAGGACTTGGCCTCTATCAGCGCCGCCCTCACTCGCGAATTTCCCGCTACCAACCGCGACCGCACTCTTCGCGTAGCCTTCCTGCGGGATCGCGCCCTGGGCAGCGCCAGCAACGCTCTATGGCTGCTGATGGCGGCGGCTTTGATGTTTCTGTCGATTGGATGCGCGAACGTTGCCAATCTGCTGCTGGCGCGCGGCCTGGTGCGCCAGCGCGAGATCGCCGTGCGCATCGCAATCGGCGCGGGCAGCGCTCGTATCGTCCGTCAACTCCTCACCGAGAGCTGCATGCTGGCGGTTCTTGGCGGCCTGGGCGGCTATCTGCTGACCGCGGCGGCGTGGAAGATCCTGCCGGCAATCGCTCCCGTGAGCATTCCTCGATTAGCGGCGGCTCGCGCAGATTGGACGATTTTGGGTTTCGCCCTGATGGTCGCGCTGATCAATGGCGTTCTTTTCGGGATTGTGCCCGCGCTGCGCGCCGGCTGGACGCAGGCGATTGCCGTACGCGACTTTGGTTTGCGTGGCGGCATGTCCGGGAAGCAGGACCGGATGCGGGCCTCACTCGTGATCGCCGAGGTTGCGGTGACAGTGACTCTGGTGGTGATCGGCGGACAGCTCCTGGGAAGCTTTGCCGGCCTGATCCGAACCTATCCCGGTTTCCAGGCCGATCGTATTCTTGCATCCGTTGTACTTCCCGCCCTGGAGCGGTACAGAACTCCCGAACAACGCGGCGCGCTCTACAGGCGGTTTCTCGACTCCGTCCGCGCGCTTCCCGGCGTGGAGAGCGCGGGAACTGTGGACGCATTACCTTTTAGCGGAGAGAATCATGGCGGATGGATCACTGGCAACGCAGCCGCGGCGACGGAGCCGGGCGCTCAAATCTCCGCCGAAATCGACATCGTCGGCGGGGAGTATCTTCAGACCATGGGAGTTCGTCTGACCGAGGGCCGCTGGTTTCACGAAGAAGAGATGCGCGAATTGAGTGACGCCGCGATTATCAATGACGTTGCCGCCAGCCGTCTGTGGCCGGGCGCCGGCGCGATCGGGAAGCCGATGTGCGTTGACTGCACACCGGAGAATCCCCGCAACTGGAAGCGAGTCATTGGAGTAGTTTCGAGCGTGCGCCATGCGGCTCTTGACGGACCGGTGCTGGCCAATGTCTATCTCTCAGGGGGAGCTCTCGAGAGTGCAGTATTCCTGGTGGCAAGAACCAATCGCCCTATTTATAGCTCCGGCCGAGACCTGGAAAAAGCTATCCGCCGTGCAATTGCCGCAGTCGATCCGAATCAGCCGGTGCTGCTCAGTGCTTCCATGCGAACTCTTATCGCTGACTCAGTCGCGGATCGGCGGTTCATTATGAGCTTGCTGGCAGTCACTGGTGGCCTTGCGCTGCTGATGTCGGTGGCCGGCGTTTACGGCGTGACGGCCTACACTACATCGCGCCGGACGCGGGAGATCGGCGTGCGGATGGCGCTCGGGGCCACTCCCGGCAACGTGCATGGCCTGATCTTCCGCCAAGGGTTCCTCACTGTCGCCACAGGACTTGCGCTTGGGCTGGGTTTGACACTGACTCTGATGCGCGCCCTGCGCGGAGTGCTGGTTGGGCTCGAGTCCGGAAATCCGTCGCACATTTGGATGGCGGCGGCCCTGGTCTCGCTGACCGCGGCGATGGCCTGCTGGCTTCCGGCACGGCGCGCGACGAAAATCGACCCGATGTCTGCCTTGCGTCAGGACTGATTCGGTACCTCCTCTCACTTGGGCGGCGGACTTGATCCGTCGGCTGGCGAATATGAAGAGCAGACCGAGTGTTACTAGTGATGGTGTAGAACCCTCCGGAGTCTGGGTAAACGTGACCCCTGGAATCACTGTTCCACTTGCGTTATAGACGCCGGTGAACCCGGTTCCTCCCGTGCCAATAAACGTGTCCATCACGGAGACCGAGATAAAGTCGAGACTGTTGTGGCGAAAAGGTCCGTACCCGACCCACTGACCGTTCCAAGATCCTGGGACTTGACGCCGCCGGACACAAGGGGCGCGGGCATAGAACCACCCCCTTGGCCAGTTATTGTGAGGTCGCTGCTGGGCTGCACACCTCGGTAAACGGGCTGGTAGCGTCCGACCAGGTTTGAGTTAGACCATCTACGGTGCAACTGCTCGTAGCGCTAAACACCGTGCCCGCCCAGACGGGCAGACATAACATTACGCCTCCGAATATCAGACACAAACGCCGCATAACTCCTCCCTTCCCTAATCCAGGATTTCCGTTTTGGCTTCCTGGACAGCGTCGATTATACAGCCACTCGGCCAATTGGAGGAGGTTTTGGATCGCTTTCCCTGGTGCGCTCCCGCCTGTCGGTTCGCCCGGAAGCGCTTCATGATTCCCAACGCCTGACTACTTGATTTCCAGGATTTCCTTTTCCTTGATCTTGGCCGCCTGGTCGATCTTCTCCATGTAGCCGTTGGTCAGCTTCTGGATTTCGTCGTGGGCCCGCTTATCCTCGTCTTCGGTGATCTTCTTGTCCTTGAGCAGCGCCTTGACGGCCTCGTTGCCGTCGCGGCGAACGTTGCGCAGCGACACCCGATGGTGCTCGGCGACAGCGTGCAGGCGCTTGACGAACTCCTTGCGGCGCTCCTCGGTGAGGGGCGGGATGGGCAGCCGGATCAGCTTGCCGTCGTTGGCCGGATTCAGGCCCAGGTCCGAAACCCGAAGGGCTTTTCGATGGGACCGATTGCGAGACATCCACGGCGCCACAGACCAGCGTGGGCGATGGCGTTGAATAGCGCAGCCCTGTGTCGGGCCGAGGGATACTATATGCCCAACGAAGCCTCAAACTGTTCCAATAGCTCCACGTGCTCCGGCGTACGCAGCGGCGCACTCGAAAAATAGGTGTTCTCCGAAAATGGGATTTCGGCCCTCCGCTCGATGGAAAACGCAGCGGGAGCAATTTTCGTTTGAGATAGGTCCGCGCCGATTACGATTGCAGGATCGAAAACGTAGGGGTGCTTCAGATCAGTTGAAACGCTCGCTGTCAGGCGAGCAACGATCTTCTCGATCGCTGGGTGTATCAAGGCCAGCCGAATGTTGCTGCGAAAAACTAACTGACTCCAGAAGACCCGCCGGCTAGACTTGACCTCGGCCCCAAATAGGTCTCGCGCCAGATCTAAGACATCGTGCAACACCTTCTCGGACTCCTCAGTTGAAGTTCTCGTATCAACGACGATCCCGTTGTGGTATACGGTCAATTTGTCGACGTTGATGCCATTGCATTTCCCCGAGGATAATTCTACGCCCTTTTGGAAATCGATCTCCGCAAAAGTCTGCGGAACTTGTGCGAAGGAATATCTGCTGCCTATGTTCCGAAATACGTCAAGGCTGGAATTGCGGCCGAATGGATCCAAAGAAAGCACTTCCAGAAATGAAACAACGCGTGCGAGACTGATCGCAACCAATTCCATACTAGGCAGCCTGGGCGATCTGCTTCGGCGGCGTCCCCAACATATCGGGCATCGATGGGCATGGCTGCCGGCCCCCGAACGTCATACGTTCGAGCCCCGTCGGAGACGATCGGTTTGCCCGTTGGGCATTGAGCGCTGCGTTCCAGATCGGAGGATCTGCAATCATAGCATTCAAATGCACATAGGGATCCCAATCCGGAGGCGGAGAATCTACGGGACTCCACCAACGCGCCCCGTCTCTCAGCCACGCGGTCCGCAGTTGAGCATGGGTAGCGCGCGCATCGTCATATTCAAACTCCGTTCCACAGCAGGGACAAATCGTGAAATTCAGAGGCGCTTCCGAGAGCCGGTCATATCCGCAAACTGGACAAGTGTACATTTGCATTTCACCTATTTTGAACAGTTCGACCTAAAGTATTCCAAGCTCGTTTGGCCCCCGTATGGAAGCGGCTGAATAATCATGTACGTGCAGACGTAACGTAAGCGTCCGATAAACCCCTCTTCCCAAGGGCCGGTCAGGGTTGCATAGTGGTTTCATGACCGAGACCATGAGCGAGGACAGGGCGACCACCAAAAGCGAGCAGTGGCGCGAGTGGCTCGCCGCGCAAGAGCGTAGCGGATTGTCCGTGAAGCAGTTCTGTAAAGAACGGGGGCTCAAGGATTGCACCTTCTACGCCTGGCGCAAACGGCTTCGCGAAGAGGGTCCGGTGCGCTTCGCTTTGGTGGAGCGCGGAGGGGTGCCGCGAGAGCGTACGACGGAGGCAAGTCTGGAACTGGTGCTGGCGACCGGCGAGCGACTGCGCATCGGCGTCGGGGTCGACGGTGCGACCTTACGCACGGTGCTGGACGCGTTGCGCGCATGATCCACCTACCGGCCAGCGTGCGGGTGTATCTGTGTCTGACGGCCTGTGACATGCGCAAGAGCTTCGACGGGTTGCA